>OLXE01000015.1_pt1 | contig 139947 bp, 103 predicted proteins | sample 1644571 | NCBI WGS metagenome assembly OLXE01 (sample SAMEA103958161, study PRJEB25191) | human gut metagenome | biome: human-associated habitat [ENVO:00009003]; feature: intestine environment [ENVO:2100002]; material: feces | place: Germany | collected 2013/2015
GGATGGCCTCGCGTCCGATGACCGTTGTGTGCAGGGACTGGTAGCCGTTGGGCTTCGGGGTCGAGATGTAGTCCTTGAAGCGGTTGGGCAGCGGGTGGTACATATCGTGGATCAGCCCCAGCGCGGTATAGCACTCGGGGACGTTGTCGAGGATGATACGCACAGCGTAAATGTCATAAATTTCCTCGAAGTCCTTATTCTGCATATACATCTTGCGGTAAATGCCGTAAATGCTCTTGACGCGGTGGCGGATGGTCGCCTTCTGGATGCCGTTTTCGGACAGGTGCCTGGCAATCGTATGGCAGACCTGATGCAGGAACTCGTCGCCGTGCTTATTCAGCAGGTCGCGGATCGTCTCATAGCCGACAGGGTCAAGGTAGTGCAGACTGCGGTCCTCGAGCTCCTCCTTGATGTTGGAAATTCCGAGGCGGTGCGCGATGGGGGCATAGACCTCCATCGTTTCCAGTGCCTTGTCGCGGCGCTTCTGCTCGGGCCAGGCGTCGCCGGTGCGCATATTGTGCAGTCTGTCGCACAATTTTATAATCATGACGCGGACATCCTGGCTCATGGCCAGCAGCATCTTGCGCAGGTTCTCGGCCTGACGGTCCTCGACATTCGAGAACTTGATCTGGGTCAGCTTGGTGACGCCGTCAACGAGCAGCGCGACCTCGGGGCCGAACTTCTGCTTGATCTCGGCCACCGTGACCGGCGTGTCCTCGGCCACATCGTGCATGAGGGCCGCGGCAATGCTCTCGCTGTCCATGCCCAGCTCCACCAAAATCTGCGCCACCGAAAGCGGGTGACAGATGTACGGCTCGCCGCTGCGGCGGCGCTGCTCACCGTGGGCCTTTTCGGCCAGCGCGTAGGCGCGGTCGATCATAGCAAAATCATAGGGACGGCCGCTGTCAACCAGACTCTTTTTCAGATCGTCATAGGTGATGGGCATTTTTACTTCTTGCACGTTTGTGTTTTCCATAGTCCGTTCCCCTCTCCGTTTTCTATCTGTCTTGCACAGCGCTTTTTCGGGCATTCTGTAGGGCGCTCATGCCTGTTTTGCCAGCTCCGCCAGCTTTTGCAGCACCGGCGCACTGGCCAGGTCCTGCTTGGCCGTCACGGGCACGGGCAGCCAGCGGCCCTCCTGCTCCTCAATCAGGCCAAGCTCCTGCAGCGCCGTCAGGCTTGCCAGCGTCTTGCCGGTGTTCTGCGGCCCCTCCGCCGCAAAAACCGGCTGCAGATCCGCGGCTGCCACATGCCCGCCGCGGATACGCCGGTAGAGCGATACCGTGTCGGCGCGGGCCGGCAGCAGCGCGGCGGCGCGGGCCGCGTCGAGGCTGCCGCCGGTGCGGAACGCCTCAAACCACGCGGCCTGTTCACTGGGAGTATTGCCCAGCTCCGCAGGGCGGATAGCCTTGAGGTGTGCGGACACCATCGGCCCGCTGCGCCCGTTGAAGATCGAGACCTCGAGCGCGGCCTCCACCTCACTGCCGACGGGATAGGCAAACGCCTGCGGCGCAATGCCGAAGCTCGACGCAAACAGCGTGTCGCTGCCCTGCCGCAGCCGGATGCGGGTGTGGCGGCCCTCCGCGCCCATCGGCCAGATGCCGTCCACAAAGGCATGCTGCACCAGCAGCACGGGCGTGGGGTTCTCGCGGCCAAAGGGTGCCAGCCGGGCCAGTTCGCCGACGTTTTCCAGATTCAGCTCGCCCAGCGTGGCGGCGGCGTCCAGCCGCAGGCTGACGGCCTCGGGCGGGGCGGCGTGGGCCGCGGCCCAGGCATTGATGGTCTGCCGGAACGCGGGAAGATTTTCTTCCTCTATCTCAACGCCCGCCGCGGCGGCGTGGCCGCCGAACCGCGTCAGATATTGTGCGCAGTCTGCGAGCGCACTGTGCAGGTCGAACGGGTCCGGTGCGCGCCCGCTGCCGCGGCCCTCGCCCTCGTGCATCGAGATGACGATGACCGGGCGGCTGAACCGCTCCATGAGCCGCGCCGCCACGATGCCGATGACGCCGGGGTGCCAATCCTCGCCGCTGACGACGAGCACGCGGTCCCGGGTGCGGGCGGGGTCGGCCTCCAACGCCTGCAAAGCAGCGGCAAAGACCTGCTGTTCGGTCTGCTGGCGCTCGGTGTTGATCTCGGCCAGGCGTTCAGCTATGCCGGTGGCCTGATCCTCGTCGCCGCAGAGCAGCAGCTTGAGCGCTACCGCGGCGTTGTCCATGCGGCCCGCAGCGTTCAGGCGCGGGGCCAAACTGTAGCTGACCGTGTCCGCCGTGACGGGCTTGCCGCCGCAGCCGGCGCTCTCCAAAAGCGCGTGCAGGCCGGGGCGCATCGTGTCCTGCAAAAGAGACAGACCCTCGCGGACAATCGTGCGGTTCTCCCCCACCAGCGGCATGACGTCGGCCACCGTGCCCAGCGCCGCCAGCTCGCCGTACATTTCCAACAGCTCGGCGGGGTCGCAGCCCTCGAGCGCGGCACAGAGCTTGAACGCCACGCCCGCGCCGCACAGGTCCTTGAACGGGCTTTCGTCGTCGGGGCGCTTGGGGTCAACAACGGCGATGGCGTCTGGCAGCGTGTTGCCCGGCAGGTGGTGATCCGTAATGATGAGGTCAAGGCCCAGCTCCTTTGCGCAGGCGGCCTCCTCGACGGCGGAAATGCCGTTGTCTACCGTCACGACGAGCTTGAAGCCCTTGGACGCCAGTGATTCCAGCGCCGCGCGTGTCAGACCGTAGCCGGAGCCGCGGGTAGGCAGCTTGCAGCGGACGTGTGCGCCCTGGCTGGTGAGACATTCGTACAAAATGGCCGTGGCCGAGATGCCATCGACGTCATAGTCACCGTAGATGACCATGAGTTCTTCATTTTCGATGGCCTCCTGGATACGGACGACAGCTTTGTCCATATCGGTGAGCAGGAACGGGTCGCTCAGCGGTTCGCCCTGGCCCAGCAGGGCCTGCGCAGCGGCGGGGTCCGTGCAGCCGCGGGCGGCCAGCACCCGGCGCAGCAGTACGCCGCACCCGGCCCCGGCCAGCGAGGTTTCCGCCGCGGGGTCCGCCTTTTTCAGTTGCCACGCAGGGTAATTCATACAGTTTAGCTCCTTGTGTTAAAATCAGCTTCAAAATCGTGGGTCAGGCCATCCTGCCGCAGCATAGCCTCCAGCGTGTCGATCTCGGTGGAAACGTCCATGCTGACGTCCTGCAGAAGGGTGTCGTACAGCTTTTCATACGCTTGGTTCAGCGTGTGCAGGATGCCGGTGATGTCGCGGCGGATCTCCGCCGCGTTCGCGCTGTCCGTATCACCCAGACCCTGCGCCGTGTCCAGCAGCTTGCGGGTCGTTGGCAGGTAATACTCGCGGAAGCGGCGCACGCGGTTCAGCTGCTCCGGGTGGTTGTGGACAAAGCCCATGATCGACGCGCAGGTTTTCTGCATTGCGGCAAGCTCTTCGTCCGCATCGGTGCCCAGCTTGCCGCGGCAGACTTTTAAGTAGTTCAAAAAGTCCATGCCCTCGCGGCGGAACTGTTCGGCATTGGTCAGGGGTCCGGCAGGCTCGGCCTGCGGCGCTGCGGCGGGCTTTGCCGCCGTCGGCATGAGCGAATCGTCCAGGTAAAGCGTGCTGTAATCGTCGGAAATGGCGGCATTGGGCAGGTCGCCGCTGCCGACAGCCCTCGTCACAGTGTCATAGGCTGTTTCCTGCTTGATCTGCGCCTTGCGGGCCAGCGACGGCAGGTCGCAGGTCCAGTCATTGGCGGCGCGCAGCAGCCTGCGCAGGCGGCTGAAATAGGTCATCTGCTTCGTGCCCACAACGGCCATAAAGAGAAAGCCCAGCGTGACCGGCGTGAATACCCCAAACAAAATCGGGATAGCCATAAATTCATCGTGGGTCAGCCCCAGCGGCCCTGCACCGACGGCGGTCAGGATGCCCATGACGAGCGCCGTGATGCCGAAGCAGCCCGTGAAGGTCCAGCCGACTGCCGTCAGCGCAATGCCGACAGACTGGCCGCCGTTTTTCCATTTGCGCTCCAGACGGCGCTTCCATGCGGCGAAGCTGTCGGGCTGCGGCCTGCTCATGGCATCGCCCGCCTGTGCAAGGGCGTCTGCAATGCTGCCCAGCACCGACGAGCCGATTTTGCTGCCCGCCTCAACGGCGCTGTCCAGCATATCGCCGAAGTCGTAGTGATTGTATTGATATTTGGGAGTTTTATTGTCAGGCATTTGGTTGTCCAATCTGTTGTCTCTGCATTGTAAGGGCCGGGTATGTCCGGCTCTCGGCTTTGCGGTTATAGGGCGGTTTCCTGTAGGCTGCGGGCCGGGCATGTCCGGACCCTGCGGACGCATCAGTACGCCATCGGTCCCCAATTCTTCATCAGCTCGGCGGCGCAGCGCACACCATCGACGGCGGCGGTCATGATGCCGCCCGCGTAGCCCGCACCCTCGCCGCAGGGGTAAAGCCCGGCCAGGCCGGTGCATTGCAGGTTTTCTTTATCGCGCAGCAGGCGCACGGGGCTGCTGGTGCGGGTCTCCAGACCCGTCAGCACGGCGTCAGGGGCGCGATAGGCCGCCAGCTTGCGGCCAAAAGCGGTCAATCCCTCGCGCAGGGCACCGCTCAAATCATCGGGCAGCAGGCTGCCGAGGTCGCAGGGCGTCACACCACGCGGGTAGGTCGGCTGCACTGCTCCCAGCTCGAGCGCACCGCGCCCGGCCAGAAAGCTGCCGACGGTCTCCGCCGGGGCAAGATAATTCCCGCCGCCCGCGCGGTAAGCGGCCTGCTCCAGCCGACGCTGGAACGCGACGGCCTTCGCCGGGTCGTTATCGAAGTCGCTGCCGTCCACACTGACGACCACCGCCGCGTTGGCGTTGCGGCCATCGCGGGCGTGCAGGCTCATGCCGTTGGTGACAACGCCGCCCGCCTCGCTGGCGGCGGCGCAGACCGTGCCGCCCGGGCACATGCAGAAGGTGTAAACGCACCGCCCGCCGGAGCCGTGCTGGCTCAGCTGGTACTCCCCCTTCGGCAGCGCCGGGTGACCCGCCGCGCCGTGGTAGAGACTTTTGTCGATTTCGGTCTGCAGGTGCTCGGCGCGGAAGCCGACGGAGAACGGCTTGCATTCCAGCGGCAGGCCCAGGCCGTGCAACATGGCAAACGTATCCCGTGCGCTGTGGCCGACGGCTAAGATCATCTGCTCGCAGGGCACGGGGCCTGCTGTCGTCTCGATGCCGGTCAGCGCACCGTTCCGGATGTGCAGGCCGGTCAGCGCCGTGCTGAACCGCACCTCGCCGCCCAGAGCCTCGATCTCGCCGCGGATGCTGCGGATGACGCCGCGCAGCAGGTCGGTGCCGACGTGGGGCTTCTGCCGCCACGCAATGTCGGCGGGCGCGCCGTGGTCAAGGAACGCCCCGGTCACGAACGCGCACAGCGGGTCGCCGACGCGGGTCGTCAGCTTGCCGTCCGAGAAGGTGCCCGCGCCGCCCTCACCAAACTGAATGTTGGCGTTGGGGTCCAGTGTGCCGGTTTTCTCAAAATGCTCGACGGCCCGAATCCGTTCGTCCAGCGCGGGGCCGCGCTCGAGCACCAGCGGGCGGTAGCCTCTGCGGGCCAGCAGCAGCGCCGCGAACAGGCCCGCCGGGCCAAGACCGACGACCACCGGGCGATGGGTCAGCGGCGTTTTCCCCGTTGTAAAGTCGAATTTCGGCGGCTGTGTATAACAGACACAGGGCGAGGCCCCGGCCAATGCCGATTCCTCACCCTCGTCCTTGAGTGTGACTGCGATGGTGTAGACAAGCACCGGCGTACCGTGCCGGGCGTCCACGCTGAGTTTTGCCACACCGCAGTGCGCCGCCCGGCGGGCGGGCACGCGGAGAATGGCCAGTGCCTTCGCCGCTGCCTCGGCGTCCGGGTCGGGGCAGGTCAGCGGCAGGCGGATGTTGCGGACTAAAAGCATAGATAAGGTTCCTTAAACGATGGTATTTTGTATGCGCCATGTAGGGGCCGGACATGTCCGGCCTTCGGCTTTCCCGTTATAGGGCGGTTTCCCGTAGGCTGCGGGCCGGGCATGCCCGGCCCCTACTGCGTCGCGTTACTTCGACGTGACCTCGCACTGGACCGTATAGCTGCCGGTGGCAAAAATACGGCTGGACGACGGGATCTGGATGCTGACGGCAATCGTCTGCTGGCCGACGGTCAGGTTCAGGCTCTGGCAGTCGATCTGCGCGACGATGCTGTCGGCGGACAGCTTCTCGATTTCATCCGCCGGGCCATAGAGCGTCACGCCGCTGACGATGCTGGACAAGATCTGCAGCTCGTAGTTGCTGGGCACGTTGATGGCGCGGATGTTCGAGACGTTCAGCTTTGTCGAGGCCATCTCCGACGTATCAAAGTCCAGCGTGACGTTCGTGACGCCGTCCAGCGAGACGATGCCCGCGGGCAGCTCGATAAGGCGCTGGTAGTCGCGGCCCGGCTCAAACTCACGGGCCAGGTCAAAGTCCGTCACGGTCAGGGCCTCCAAGGCGCTGATCGTGCGGGCGGGACCGGCCACGCACAGAGTCTGCTGGCTCAGCGAATAGTGCAGACTCTCGACGTCGAAGCCGTTCGGCGCGCCGATGAAGTCCACCTCCAACGGCAGCTCCCGCACCTGATAGACCGTCAGCGTGACGTTGGCGGAGTCGCTCTCCATCGAGATATACTGCGGCGTGAAGGCGTTGCCCTCCTCGTCGCGCAGCTCCAGCGTAGCAGGCACCGTCGTGGTGTCGGCCAGCTCGCCGTCCATCTGGACCGGGGCGACGATGCTGGACACCTGATCCAGCTCGCTCGTCGGGCCGCGCAGCGTGATCTCGGCGGGCACGGCGGTGGTCTTGTTCAGCATATAGCCGCTGGAGATCGTCACTGCGGAGGCGTCCACCGTGACGGGAACGGTCTTTTCGCTGACCTCGTCAAAGACGACGTCGATGGTGCTCGGGCTTTCCACCGTACACTCAATGTCGCCGGGGAAGTCTGTTGTGTTCGTCACACGGGCCTGCAGGCGCAGCGTGACCTTGCCCGCGCCGCTGACACCGGCGTAGCTTGGGTAGACCATGATGTCGGCGCTGCGAATGTTGCCGATGATCGTGCTGTTGCCCTCGACTTTTACGGTCACGCCCTCAATGTCGGGCTTTTCCACAATGTCCAGACCTTGGGCCGTGTAGGTAGACGCGCCGCTCGTGTAGTTGATCGGCACACCGGTCACCGTCGTGGAGCCCTGGGGGTCGATGTAGACCGTAACGATGATCCACATGGCAAAGCCCATGATGATTGCCAGAACGGCGGAAAACACCGGGTTATCCAAGATCGTGCGCGGGCCCTTGGGCGCGGCGCCGTTCAGCCCCGGCGCGAGAGGGTTATTCGGGTTTGCCATGGTTCAGTGCACCTCCCTTGCGCAGCAGCTTTTGCAGCGGCGAGATATCGGCCTCCTCGTCCTCGGCGGGGGGAACGATCTCCTCCTGCAGAAGGTTGAAGAGGTTCTGGCGGTCCAGGCGGCGGATGAGCACGCCGTTCTTCGCCATCGAGATGATGCCGGTCTCCTCGCTGACGATGACGACGATGGCGTCGGAGTTCTCACTCATGCCGAGGCCCGCGCGGTGGCGGGTGCCCATGTCCTTGCCCATCTCGAGGTTGTTGGACAGCGGCAGCACGCAGCCCGCCGCCACAATGACGCCGTCGCGGATGACGACAGCGCCGTCGTGCAGGGGCGTGCCTTCATAGAAGATCGTGCCGAGCATTTCGGGGATGACATCGGCGTGCATCGGCGTACCGGTGCGGATGATCTCATCCAGATTATTGTTGCGCTCCAGCACCATCAGCGCGCCGGTGCGCGTGTCGGACAGCTGTTCCGCCGCGTCGCAGATGGCCACAACGGCGCTCTGCCACGCGCCGCGCAGCGACGGGTCACTGCGGCGGTTCCCGACCAGAAGGTTGGCCCACATTGTGGACTGACCCATGCGCTCGAGCGTGCGGCGCAGCTCCGGCTGGAAGATGACGACGGCGGCCATAAAGCCGATGGTGATGACGTTGTTGAGCACCCAGGTGACGGTTTTCAGGTTGAGCATGACGGCCAGACCGTAGAAAACCAGAATCAGGATGATGCCCTTGACCAGCTGGCCCGCGCGGGATTTGCGCGCGAATTGCAGCAGCTGGTAAAAGACAAAGGAGATAATAAGGATGTCCAGCGTATCGGACAGCGGGTCAAATGTACGCAGGCTGCTTAAAACGGCATTGAACATCTGGTTGGGCAGCATGGGCACCGCAGCCCCCTTTCTGGGTCAAAATAGGCATTAGAACAGGTATAGAGGCCGGGCATGCCCGGCCCGCAGGTTTCCCGCAAACGGACGCACATGGCAAAGCCGCGGGCGGGACATGTCCCGCCCCTGCCGGGAGACTGACAAAATCACTCGATCAGCGCCACCGCATGAGCGGCAATGCCGAGGCCCTCGCCGGTGAAGCCGAGGTGCTCCTCCGTCGTAGCCTTGACGCTGACGGCATCCACGGGCAGACCGAAGGCGTCGGCAATGTTCCGGCGCATGGCCGGGATATGCGGGGCCAGCTTCGGGCGCTGGCAGAGGATCGTGGCGTCGATGTTGCCGACCTTATAGCCGTGCTCGGCGATGATGCGGGCGACCTCGCGGGTCAGGGCCAGCGAGTCCGCGCCCTTGTAGGCGGGGTCGTTATCCGGGAAGTGCTGGCCGATGTCGCCCAGCGCCGCCGCGCCCAGCACAGCGTCCATTACGGCGTGCAGCAGCACATCCGCGTCGGAGTGGCCGAGCAGGCCCTTCTCATACGGGATCTCCACGCCGCCCATAATGAGCTTGCGATCCTCCACTAAGCGGTGAACGTCGTATCCGTGACCAATGCGCATGGTTTTCTCCTTTTGCAGATCTTCTTTTGTAGTGATTTTATAGTTGGCGTAATCGCCCTCGGTCAGCCTGACGGGCAGACCGGCCAGCTCAAACAGGCTGCAATCATCGGTGACAAGGCGGGCTTTTTCCCCCGTGACGGCGGCAAGCGCCTGGGTGTAGAGTGCGCGGCGGAAGCACTGCGGCGTCTGCACGGCGTAGAGCGTGGCGCGGTCCGGCGTGTCCAGCACGCGGCCCGACGGGTCTGCGACCTTCACCGTATCCTTGACGGGCACTGCGGGCGCGGCTGCGCCGGTCTCGGCGGCAGCGGTCAGTGCGGCGGTGATGACGCTCTCGCTGACAAAGGGGCGGGCGGCATCGTGGATGGCAACAAGCTCGCCCGTCGCCGCGGCCAGACCGTTGCGCACGCTGTCGGCGCGGGTCGCACCGCCTTGTACGACGGCGCAGGGCTTGGGACAGGCGGCGGCGATGGCCTCGCAGGCGGCGCGGTTGCCGCCGCAGACCAGCACAAGCTGGGTAATTGCCGGGTGCGCAGCCAGTGCGGCACAGCTTGTCTCCAGCACGGTGCGGCCATCCGGCAGACGGTAGCTCAATTTGTCAAAGCCCATACGGCGGGATGCCCCTGCCGCCACCACAATGGCAGTCACGGCGGGAAGATTCGGTTGTGCCATGGGCACACTGCCCCCTTTACCTATTTATAATAAACATTATACAGGGTTATGCCAAGAAAATCCACTAAAATCAGGATGATTTTTTTGTGAGAATAAAAAAATATCGCATTCTCCGCAGGGGCCGGGCACACCCGGCCCGCAGCCCTGCGGAAAACGCGATTTTGCGGAAAGGCCGCGGGCGGGACATCTCCCACCCCCTACCGTGCGGCAGGATCTTCCGTCACCGGCAGCACCAGCACCGCCTTTGCCCCGCGCGGTGCGTTCCGGGCAAAGGCCGCCGTGCCGCCGTGGGCGTGGATGATCTGCTCGACGACGTGCAGACCCAGAATGTGGGGCGTATTCTCCCCCGCTTCACCGGTCTGCAGGGCGTGCAGCACGGCGGGCGGGTAGCCCGCGCCGTCGTCGGCTATCGTGATCCTCAGTGTTTTTCCTGTGCGCACCGCGGAAAGCTGCACCTGCACGGGGCCGGGGTTGTGGCAGGCCGCATTGTGCAGCAGGTTTTCCACTGCGCAGGCCAGCAGCGCGGCGTCCGCGTCCAGAATCGCCTTGTCGGCGTCGGGTGCAATTTCCAACGCCACCGTGCAGCTGGCCGCCAGCGGGCTGTCACAGAACTCGGCGGCCAGCCTGCGCAGCAGCGGTCCGGCCTGGGTCGGTTGGCAGCGCAGCGGCTGTGCGCCGTATTGCAGCTTGCTGGTCAGGTTCAGATCCTCGATCAAAGCGCGCAGCTTCTCGCTCTGGGTGCGGATGCCGCACGCCTTCTGCCGCGCCGCGGCGGGCAGGGCGGTGTCCTGCTCGAGTTGCTCGGCCCAGCCCAGAATCAGCGCCAGCGGTGTGCGCACATCATGGCTGACCCCCGCGATCCAACTTGTGCGGGCATCGTCCCGCCGGGCGATGATCTCATTGCGGCGGCGCAGCTGCTCACTCGTGCGGTTGACCGTGTCGGCCAGCTCCCCCGCAAAACCGTCTGTCGGCAGCCGGATCGTACCGCCATCGGCTACGGTGGCCAGTCCTGCGGCAATCGTCTGCAAGCGCCGCGCACCGCGCCAGCTGAACAGCAGACAACATGCAGCTGGCACACCCAGCAGCAGCGCCAGCGCGGGCAGCATACCCGCTGCCATGGCGTTCATAAGCTGCGCATTGTTGTAAATATTGCACCTCCAGACCGAACCGCGCGGCATGGCGGCCACAAACAGGCCGTAGTCTGCCGTCCAGCAGAACACCGGCCAGTCGTCAAGATACCACCGCGAGAACGAGGCGATTTCCGACGCTGTGTAGTGTTTATTCAAGTTCTGCGGCAGGTCATGCTGCCAGATCACACTGCCGTCGTCGTCCAGCACCATCGCCCAGGCGTAGCCCTGCAGCCAGTCCGCGGGCGTGCGGGCGGGGTCCAGCTGCAGGCCGTCGGCGGTAGGGGTCAGGGCCTCTGCCAGCGTACCGATGCGGACGCGGCTGTCCGTGGCCTCGCCGTAGTGCAGTCCCAGATAGACCACCGCCCCCAGCAGCAGACCCACCACCAGCAGCACCACCGCCGCCGTGGCCAGCACATAGCGCCCGATCATTCGTGTAAAGGTTTTCAACTTCACACCTCCCCAGTCAGCCGGTAGCCGATGCCCCGCACCGTGAGAAGCCACTGCGGATGCCCGGGGTCAGGCTCGATTTTCTCCCGCAGATGGCGGATATGCACGTTCAGGCTGTTCTCGTACCCGTAATAGTCCGCGCCCCAGACGGCCTCGCAAACGGCATCATAGGTTACGATGTGCCCGCGGTCATCGGCCAGCCTTTGCAGCAGGGCGCGCTCGGTGGCGGTCAGGGCCAGCGTTGTGCCGTCGGCGCGGCGGACGGCGGCGTCCTGCAAATTGACCGTGCAGTCCCCCAGCGTCAGCACCCGGCTGCGGCGCAGCTCGGTGCGGTAGGCGCGCTGCAAAAGGTGCTGCACGCGCAAAAGCAGCTCCTGCATCAGGAACGGCTTGGTCAGATAGTCGTCCGCGCCAAGCCCCAGCCCGAACAGCCTGTCCGCGTCGGCGTCCCGCGCCGAGAGAAACAGCGCCGGGACGTCCGATTCTGTCCGCAGGGTGCGGAACAACCCGAAGCCGTCGCCGTCCGGCAGGTTGATGTCCAGAATCATCAGATCCGGGCGGTGCGCGGCGAAGGCCGCCCGTGCCGCGGCGCAATCTGCGGCAGTGCATACGCTTTTGTAGCCTGCCGTGTGCAGGTTGTCCGTGACTAGGGTAAGCAGGTCTGGGTTGTCATCGACCAGAAGGATGGCGGCGTCGTAGATGGTGGTCATAGGTTTTCCCCTTTTTTGAGCTTGTAGGGGCCGCCCATATACGGCCCCTGCCTATCATACTACGATTCACCCCCGCCCACCATGGCACGACCCCAAAATTAAGGCAAAATTAAGCTGCTCTTACAGTTCGTTTAAGGCGCAGGGTGTAGCATAGGGCCATACCGAAAGCAAAGGAGTGTGCATTATGCAAACCGTAATCGAGACAAAGGCCCTGTGCAAGCAGTACGGGCCGCATACAGCCGTGGACCATGTGGAGCTGCACGTACCGCAGGGGTGCGTGTACGGGTTCATCGGGCCGAACGGCGCGGGCAAATCCACCACCATGAAGATGCTGCTGGGGCTCATCCACCCCACGGCGGGCCGGGTGCGCCTGCTCGGGCAGGAGCTGACCGAGAAAAGCCGCCTGCCGCTGCTGCGCCAGACCGGTAGCCTGATTGAGTCCCCCGCCGGGTATCTGCATCTGACCGCACAGGAGAATCTGGAGATCGTGGCCGACTTAAAGGGTGTGCCCCATAAGGACATCGGCCGCGTGCTGGACATTGTGCATCTGACGCAGGACCGCAACCGCAGGGTCGGGCAGTATTCGCTCGGCATGAAGCAGCGGCTCGGCATCGCCATGGCGCTGCTGGGCAGCCCGAAGCTGCTGATTCTTGATGAGCCGACGAACGGTCTGGACCCCGCGGGCATTCAGGAGATGCGTGCGCTCATCCGGAACATGCCCGCCGCCACGGGCGCGACGGTGCTGATCTCGAGCCATCTTTTGGGCGAGATGGAGCAGATGGTCGAGCAGGTCGGCATCATCGACCACGGCCATATACTGTTTGAGGGACCGCTGACCGAATTGCAGCGCCACAGCCGCGGCAATGTCACGCTGCGGCTGCTGGACCCGGCCAAGGCCGCACCGATCCTGCGCGCCAACGGTATGACCGCGCACAGCGACAGCTGCGTTGTGACGCTGCCGCCCCTGCAGGATGCCCTGCTGGCCGACCTCGTGCAAAAACTGGCTGCCTGCGGCGCGGGCGTTGTGGAGCTGACGCCCCACACCAAGACGCTGGAGGAGATTTTCCTGAGCCTGACGAGCGAGGAGGCGGACTGAGATGAGCAAAGCACTGCATGCGGAGCTGCAAAAGGCCCGCCGCCGCCACGATTTGCTAATCTGCCTGGCCGTGCCGGTGGTCGTGTATCTCTGGGCCGGGGCGGCGGCCCCCACCGGCGCGGACGAGCTGGCCAACGCCTACAGCGCCCTTTTGTTCGCGCTGCCCGTTCTGAACGCCATTTTAATGCCCATTGTGATGGCACTGATCGCCAGCCGCCTGTGGGACATGGAGGTCAAGGGCAATACTGCCAAGCTGCTGTACACGCTGCAAAGCCGCCGCAGTCTGTTTGCGGGCAAGGCGCTGCTGGGCACGGGCGAGGTCCTGCTGATGGTCACGCTGGAAATGGCCGTATCCATCCTGCTGGGGCGGGTGCAGGGCTACACCGAGGCGTTCCCTGCCGAGCCGTTTGTGTACACGGGCATTTGCACGCTGGCTGTCGATGTCATGCTTTTTTTCTCGGAGCTTCTGCTGATGTTGATTTTTGACAACCCGCTGCCTGCGCTTTGTGTCGGCATTGTGGGGGCACTGATCGGGCTGTTTTCGGCGTTCATGCCGCCCCTCGTCAGTTATTTTGTGCCGTGGGGCTACTTTGTCCCGCTGTCCTGCTATGAGGTTTCCTACTGGGACCAGGCCACCCACACTGTGACCTACGGCCTGCGGCCCTACAACTGGGGACTGTTGGCGTTTACCGTGGTACTGGCTGCGGCTTTGTTCGCCGCCGCCTGGCGCATGATGCGCGATAAGGAGGTATAACGAATGCTGAAGCGTTGTATAATTGCCGAGAACCGCAAGCTGCATGCGTCGCCCATCTGGGTGATTTTCTTTGTGCTGCCGTTGATTTCCGCCGGGTACGGGACATTCAACTATCTGCAAAATCTGGAAATCCTGACCGAGCGGTGGTACAGCCTGTGGACGCAGCACACGCTGTTTTACTCGATGCTGTTCTTTCCCGCGCTGGTGTCGGCGTATGCGGCCTACCTTTGGCGGCTTGAGCACCTTGGCCACAACTGGAACCTGATCATGGCAGCACCCGTGCGGCCCTTTGCGCTGTTTGCGGCAAAGCTCCTTGTTGTTGTAAAGCTGATGTGCTTTACGCAATGCTTTGTCTTTGTGCTGTACGTGGCGTGCGGGCGGCTGTTTGCCGGGTTCAGCGATTGGCCGCCGGTGAGCATCGTTTTCTATCTGGTGCGCGGCATTATCGGCGGTCTGGCTGTGGCGGCGGTGCAGCTTTTGCTGGCCATGCTAATCCGCAGCTTTGCGGTGCCGATTTTCTTAGGGCTGGTCGGCGGCATTGCGGGAATGCTGATCGGCAGCAAGGGCTATGCCCTGCTGTGGCCCTACTGCCTGATGCAGCAGGGCATGAACGCCAACCACAGCACCGACGTGCTGGCCGGGAATGTGCTGCCGTTTTTGCTGGCGTGTGCGGGCTGGCTGGCGGTGGTGCTTTTGACCGCAAAAGTGCTGCTGGAAAAAACGGATGTGAAAGCGTAAGGTTTACCGCGCAGCAGCGGCCGCATATAGGCGGCCCGGCGGTATATGGCGGATGGCATTTGCGGGAGAGCACCGGGCCGGGCATGCCCGGCCCCTACCGCCGCGCCCTATATTTCTGCTTGCGAAACGCCCTGCCCTGCTGTATAATAAAAGCACTAACAAACAGGAGGGCACGCCATGACTGCCAATGCTGCCGATTTTGCCGGGTCCGGGTGCGGGCGCCGTTATGAGAAAGAGCTGGAGACCCATTTTCGCGATTGTCTGCTGTTTTATCTGGATGGCCGCATCCGCTTTGAGCGCTACTGCTACGGCGAGGCCGCCTGTCTGGTGTTCAGCGTCTGGGCCCACGGCTTTGACGCTGACGGGAACATTTTATGGGACCGCGAACCGGAGTTTGAGAGCCAGAAAGCCGCTATTCCCCGTGTGCTGACCAACATTCAGGAGGACGGGAACGCCCTGCAGTTTGACGGTGCCTTCAAGCGCTACGTCAAGACCGAGGAATTCGACGAGGACAAGCCCAACGGATACGGGAAGTTTAAGGTGTTCTGGCTGAAAAGGAAAAAGTAAAAAAGACTCCTGCAGCGTGAATGAAACGCTGCAGGAGCTTTTTTGTGTTTGCAGCACCCCTAAACAGCAGAACATTTCTCAAAGTTATAACGAAAAATTCCGATAAAAGGCCAGCGGCGGCTTTCGCAAAGAAAGCCGCCGCTGTTGTCAAAATGGATACTCTTAAAATTTTCCGCCCGAGCTGCCGCCGAAGCCGTCGCTGTCGGTACTCGAGCCGCTCGAGCTGCTCGAGCTGTCGTCCTTGACGGGGTCGTAGCGCTCGGTTTCGGTGGTGTGGGTGTAGGTGTCCTCCACCACGGACAGCGCCAGACCCTCGGCGGGCATGTAGGCGTTGGCATGGGTCTGCTCGTTGGCAGTTTTCATCTGCGCGTAGAAGATGCCGCAGACGATGCTCGCCACAGCCAGCGGAATGACAAACACAAACACCCACTTGATCCAACCCTTGGCGGGGTCGTTGCCGCTGTCCAGCGGTGCACCCTTTTCGGCATAGAAATCCAGCGTGTCAGCGCACATTTCTATGTAGGTGTCGGAGGCCTTGTAATACGATCCGTCCGAGAGCATCGGCACGATCTTATCCTCGATCTGGGCGATGCGGTAGTCGGTAAAGGCGGTCACGCCGCCGCCGTAGGTGATGGTCACATAATCGCGGGAATCCAGCGCAATCAAAAACAGGATGCCGCTTTTGCCCTCGCCGTAGCCAAGGTCATAGTTGCGGTACCAGTCCTTGGCAAACTCGCGCATATTCTGACCGTCGATGTCAGCCACCGTCAGCAGGTAGACATTGACACCGTGTCCGGCACTGGCATCCTGCGCCTTTTGCTCCAATTCAGCGGTCACTTCGGGTTTGAACAGCTCGTAGGTGTCCATCACCAGCGGCATTTCGGCAAACGCCGGTACAGCGCAGAACAGGCACAGCACCAGTGCCGTAAGCAGAGAAAACAGTTTCTTTTTCATACTCTGTTTCCCCCTTTCAAAGCAGGAATGCAAGCAGGATCATCAGCGGAACACTGATGCCCGCAAACCAGGCGGCCACCTTTCGCTTATCAACCGGCAGATCGCCGACCAGCTTGCCGGTCTGCCCATTCATAGCAAACAGGTAATCCTTGCCCTGCCACTTGGTGTGCAGCATCCAGACCGGCAGCAGTGCGTAGTGCTTGGCGGTGTAATCAATGCTGATATTCTCGCTCAGGGTGCTTACGCTGTTGTAGCCGGTAATGCTGGCCGAAAGCTCGCTGCTGACCGAATTCTGCATCCGGCTGTGGGCGCGGGCCTGGCAGGTGTCGGCGTCCTCGTCGTATTTGTCTGCCATATAGCCCGGCAGGTACGCGGTCGAGAAGGGCTGGAAGGCGCGGTAGTCATACGGCTCAATGGCATCCATGTGGCCGTTGGGCATCTTGGTCGAGCCGTCCACCGGAACGCCCATGAACTGCGTGGTACCGGCGCGGCGGACATCATAGTGCTTGGTCGTGGTGATGACGTAATCGCCGTTGCGGTGGCTGGAGCTGGTCGTGGCTTCATATAGGCCCGAGCCGGAGGCGTTAGCATCGAACAGCCAGAACGGGACATACACGCCCTTGATCTCCTCGATATGGTTCTGCGAGGAGAAGGCATTGGGCAGGAACCTCTTGCCGCGGTAGTATTTTTTCAGCGCGGCCTTGGCGGCGTTCTTATCCAGCACAAACGGCAGGACAAGCTCAGGCCGCTGCATACCGCTGAACTGCCCCGCAATGACTGTTGGGTTGCCGCAATACGGGCAGCTTGTCGCGGCAGTCGTCTCGTCACAGATCAGCTCTGCGCCGCAGGACGGGCAGGAATAGCTGCGCAGCCCGGCGGCCTCGTTTTCGCTCCAGACGGAGTCGGGCGGCGGTGCCTGTTTATTCTGTGCCGCGGTTTCGGCAGCGGCTTCTTTTTCGGCATAGAGTGCTTCGATCTCGGCAGTATCGTAACTGCTGCCGCAGAAGTCACAGACCAGCTTTCCGCTGGCACCGTCAAAGTGAAGCGGACCGGTACAGGCAGGGCATTGGTAGTTGGTAAGCTGCGTTGCCATTATGCGTCACCTCTCTTTCCTTCGGTTTGCAGCTGCCCTGCCAGAGCCTCAAAAAAATCACGCAGGGCGCTGCGCGTATTGCCATCGGCATCCAGATAACGGTAGACGATCTCGTCATCCGGAGCCTTGTAAATCAGGCAAACGCTATCTAGCGTTTCATCGGTGATAAATAAGCCGGGAGGGCTTTTCTTTTCGTCCGGCAGGCTTTCCAGCCCCAGCTTTTCTGCCAGAGCCAGGGCTTCTTGCCAATGGGTGTCCTCAACCGGGATATTTTCCAGCTCCACCCATTCATCCTCTTTGTAATTACAGTTGAAAAGGCAGCCGTCAGCCGGGTCATCTCTTATACTGAACCCATAGGTGTCGTCATAGCACATGCCGGAATAACTGATGCTGATACCGGTCAGTGTGCCGGGCGGCGCTTTTTTACAGCCGGACATTGTCAGAAAAGCGGCTGCGGCGCAAAGCACCGCAGCGATTTTTTTGCGCATCACTGGCCAAACGGCTTACCGCACTCCGGGCAGAACTTGGGCGGATGGGCCGGGTCATCCGGGGTCCAACCACACTGGCTGCACTTGGCGGGGGCCGGGGCGGGCTTGGGGCTGCCGCAGTTGCTGCAGAACTTACCGGTGTTGGAGGTGCCGCAGCTGCATACCCAGCTGCCGGCTGCGGGGGCCGGGGCAGGCTTGGGGCTGCCGCAGTTTGCGCAGAATTTGCCGGTGTTGCCGGTCTGGCCGCAGCTGCAGGTCCACCCGGCGGGAGCAGGTGCCGGGGCGGGCTGTGCGGCGGGCTGTTGCGCGCCCATCTGGTACAGGTTCTGGGCGTTCATACCGCCGGCTGCACCGGCCATATTCATGCCCATAAAGGCCATGGCGGGGCCTGCGCCCTGATTGCCGGCTGCGGTCTGCATAGCGCTGGCCTGTGCGCCGACAAGATGCGCAGCGGCGCGGGTCGGGTCCATAAAGGCTGCGTTGCGCTGCATTTCCTTGAGCATCTGCTCGTCTTCCTCGCTGGCCTTCACGCTGGAAACACCGAAGGATACGATCTCAATGCCGCGCAGCTTGCCCCACTTGGCGGAGAGCACATCGTTGAGGGCCTCGGCAAGCTCCATCGTATGGCCGGGCAGTGCGGAATAGCGGATGCCCATATCGCTGATCTTGGCAAAAGCGGGCTGCAGGGCGGTCATCAGCTCGGATTTCAGCTGCCCGTCGATTTCATCGCGGGTGTAGCCTTCCTCCACATTGCCGCAGACATTGGTGTAGAACAAAATGGGGTTGGTGATGCGGTAGCTGTACTCACCGAAGCAGCGGATGGCAATGTCGATGTCGATGCCGGCGCGCTGATCCACCACGCGGAAGGGCACCGGGCTGGGCGTGCCGTATTTGTTGCCCACCAGCTCCTTGGTGTTGAAGTAATAGATGCGCTGATCCATCGGGGCCTCGCCGCCGAAGGTAAAGCGCTTGCCGATGTTCTGGAACACTGCGCCGATAGAGTCGGACAAGTCGCCGCTGAAGAGCGAGGGAGCACTGCCGGTGTCGTAGGTGTACTCGCCCGGCTCGGCGCAGATATCCACGACCTTGCCCTGCTCCACGATCATGGCACACTGGCCGTCGGCAACGGCCACAATGGAGCCGTTTGTAATGATGTTGTCGCTGCCCTTTGTGTTGGCGCTGCGTCCGCTCTGGCGTTTCCAGCCGCGGGTGGCCAACAGGTCAGCCGGCATGGCTTCACAATAAAAGTATTCCTTCCACTGGTCGGCCATAACGCCGCCAGCAGCGCCCATTGCAGCTCTGATAAGTCCCATAGTGATCCTCCTATGTCAGGGGCGGGCAGGACCCGCCCCGTTTTGTTACAGATAAATCATGTCGTCATTTGTTGGCCAGGGCGGCCTTGTACTCCTCATAGCGGGGCGGCAGCTCCTCGAGCTCCTCGTTCCACTCGGTGCCGTCCAGTCTCATGTAGAAGCTGACCGCACAGGCCGTGCCGTCGTCGCCCTCGTAGTCATACATGAACAGCGAGATATTGTCGTTATACGGGTACAGGTTGAACTTATACGCATCGCTCTCGGTTATGTTCTGGTCAAGCACCCAGTCGTTGCCGTCCAGGATAGGCTCGATATGGTCATCATAGACATTGACCCACATCGTGATGACCGGGTCATCGGGCATACCGTCGCGGTAAACCTCAAAGTAGTGGCTGCCGTCCTCGCTCTCACCGATGTAGCCCCAGCAATCGTAGGTGTCGGTGTCAAAGTAGTCGCGGTTCGGTACATTCTTGTAGTTTTCCATCCGGAACCAGCCGTACCAGTTGGTGTTGCCCAAATCAGCGTAGGTGTTGCCGTCATCGTAGGTGTAGGGCGGGTCCGGCTCATCCGTGCCGTCGATGTCATATTCATCATCGCCGCCGTCCAGCAAAGCGGGGTCGATTTCAGGCTTGGTGTCGCTGCGCTTAAAGACCATGGTCATACCGTCAAACTCAATGGTCAGCAGGTCACCCTCGCGGGTGTAGGTCATGGCCGGGGTATCGGGGTCGGTCAGCGCGTAGAAGTTGCCGTCCTTCCATTGGAAGGTGACAAAATCCTCCATGTAGGTTTCGCCGGTGCCGTCCGCGCGCAGCTCAATGTAGAAGTCCTCCATATCGACGAGGGCAAGCTCCTCCTTGGAGAGGGTGTACTCGCTGTCGGAGGCGGATTCCAGCACATAGATGCCCACATCGGTATCGCTGCCTGCGGTGGTGCCCTGGGTCATGTTGTCACCGTCCAGAGGCTGCTGCATGGTGCTGCCGGACTTGACGAAGTAGAGCGTCACGCCCTGTCCCTGCACATCGTTCAGGGTCAGGATCTCGTCTTGCAGGGTGCCGGTGCAGTTCAGGCCGCCGCAATCCAGCTGGAAGGCCCCGCCGTTCAGCGTCCACTTGCCGTAGGACTTGGTGCCGTCCACCGTTACAACGCACTTGCCCTTATCATTCAGGTCCATCAGGAACCCGCTGCCGAAGGCATCCTCGACCTGCGTCACGGAGCCGCCGATCTCGGCGTAGGCTGCTTCCCAGGTGCCCTGGTTCGGGTCACTGGCGTTCGGCTTGCCGGTGCGGATGGAGCCGCTGATCATTGTTACGATGATCATAAGCAGGAATATCACCGGGATGGCGATCAGGATCATCCGCTTGGGGGTCATTGGTGCGCGGGGGCGCTTGGGCTTGCCACCGGGGGCCATATTGCTGTAAGGGTTGCCGCCCGTGCCGCCGGGTGGCGGCGGCGTGACAGCATGGGGAGCATCCGGCGGTGTGGACGCAGGCGGGGGTGTGTTTCTGGCGTAAAGCGGTGCGCCTGCGCCGGTCTGCGGCGGTGTGCCGGGCGCATTGCCTGCGTAAGGATTCGCTGCGTTCGTCTGGGGCTGTGGGGCGGCAGGTGCGCCGCCTGCATAGGGATTGCCGCCGCCTGCCTGCGGCTGCGGGGGCGTCTGTGCAGGCTGCGGGGGCGCAGGTGCAGCCTGGGTAGGCTGAACCGGGGGCTGGGGCACAGCTGCGGGCTGTGCGGCGGGCTGCGGTACGGATACTTTTGCACCGCAATTCTCGCAGAATTTAGTACCGGGCTTTAACTCGGCACCACATTGCGTACATGTTGCCATAGTGTCTGCCTCCTTTTATAAAGTAATATTTTAGAACCTTGCTTATTCCTGTGTCATTTCAAACCATACAGCTTCCTGCTGCGGCAGGTTCAGAAGGGATTCCCCACCGATGTGCATTACATTGACGCCGCCGTAATCATCGGGCATCATAGCCAGCGTTTCGCGCTGTGTACGCCCTGAATCCATACGGAACAGCGAAACAGAGCAGATCCAGCCGCGGTCATCCATACCAAGGTAGGAGATGCTGCTGTCCCATGTGGCCGGAATCCTCTGGCCGTTGGTGTATGCGCCGGTGTAGAAGTTCGGCTGATCCTCGCAAATTTCAAACCAGGTGCCGGTATCCTCACTCACAAAGGAGCCGACCATGTTCGGAATGCTCAGCGGGGCGGTGTTCCAGACAGCCTCCATCAGGTTGAATTTTTCATTATCGCGGGAAACGCCGTACACAGTCGCGTACTCGGCGCCGTACTCCGCATCGTAGGCCGTGCCGGTCTCAAACCGGACAATTCCGTTGATACCGAAGAGAGGACCGCCGTTGACCATCGTGCCGCACTGTGCGCCGCTGATGACATCAATGTATTCGACGTTGCCGTTCTCGGTCAGAAGGAAAACATAGGGGGCGTAGTCCTGCCCGATGCTGGTCATCAGCATCTTTATATAATCGCCGTAGCAGCCGCTGACCGCAAACTCGGTCTTGTCGCCCAACTCGTACCATTCCTTCATGGTCTGATAGGTCATAGCGCCGTCAGGGGTAACATAGTCGGTCAGGGCGCGTACCGTCACCTCTCCTGCGGCAGTCACATCGCAGGTAAACCATTCATCCTGCCCGTGCAGGATCTGACCGCTGGCCTGCCGCTTGTCGGGGTAAACATCTATGTCCGTCCACATCATGCCGGCCCCGGCAAGGGTGTACATCGGCACGGTGACGATAAGACCGCCTGTGTAGTAGGGGTAGACGGCAAAGTAGGTAAATACATCGCTCAGCCCATTCAGGCTCTGTGCGCGCATCTTGCAAAGCTCGGATGCGTAGGTGGGGTCGTCGCCGCCGTAGTAGGTATCGAAATGCTGGGCCACGGCGCGCTGCAGTGCTTTTAAGGTCAGGTCGTTGTCGGTGTAGCCAAGGTACTCGAGCATTTCGATGTTGGAAAGTTCCTTGCCCGTTTCAAAGTTGTAATGGTAGGCGCCCACATCGCGGTTGTACATTGTGTCAACGCTTGTGATCTGCAGGCTCAGCACCGGACCGTCCCAGTTGCTGACCCAGATGATGTAGCTTGTGTCGATAAAGTCATTGCGGGAACGGGCGTCCAGCGCGCGCTCCACCAGATAGCCGAAGCGGTAGCCAATCATCTCGTTGATGTTCCTTGCGCCCTCGGTGTCGTCGTCGATCTGCGGCACCTGGTAAAAGTAGGTGTCCTCGATGCCGTAGGGGTCGGTGTAGGTAAACCGCTCGTCATACAGCGTAGAGATGCGTGAATCATCAAACCTGCGGGAGGACTGCGGCTTTTGCGGGGTATCCTCCGCGGCTTCCACATTTTCAGCGGAGGTCTCGCTCACTGCGCTTGCAGCCGGTTCGCTCGGCTCGGGCCGCTTGCTGTCCTGTGCGCAGCCTGCCGCCGACAGCAGCATCGCCGCCGCCAATAGTACGGCACAGCGTCTTTTCATGGTTGGTTCACCCGCCTTTCGGTTGAGAGTGCGGCAAACTGCCTGTGCTTAGCCAAAGGTAACGCTGTTCAGAATGGTGTCGCCCTCGGTGCCGGGGTCAATGTCTACACCGGAGATCTTGATGGCCAGCCAGCCGCCGGTGGGCATCTCACCGTAGTATTCCGTCCACCACATACCGACGTTTTTGTAGGTGCGTCCGGCCATCTCCACGCCGCCGATGGTGCGCGGGGTAAGCTCCTCCACATTTTCAAAGTTGTCGTAATAGTAGTTGATCTTATCCAGACCGCTTTTCAGTTCAAAGGTTATGCGCGGGTCGCCGGAGAAGATATGGCTGGGGTCATCGGTCGGGAACAGCTTGAGATCCCCGAAACTGGTCGAGGCGGACTTGTACCAGCCCTGGTCGGGGCAGGTCACGTTGAGCACCAGCGTAAAGTCCGTGCCGAATGCCTCCAGGGTCTGGGTGTTCAGGCCGGCAGCCGATGGATAATCGGGATTGTCCGCAGGAGCGGAAGCAGGGTCCGGTTCGGCGGTGGCTTCCGGCTCCGGCTCTGCAGCAGGCTCCGATGCAGGTTCGGATGCCGCGTCGGTCTTGGGCTCTGCCGGGGTCTCCGTCTGGGGTTCAACAGCCGGTTCGGCGGCCTGCGCCTTCAGGTCGGATAAGCCGGAATTGACCTCTTTGGTCACATCCCCCTTGGAGCAACCGGCCAAAGCCATAAGCATCATGGCTGCCAATACGGCAGCGAGCGTTCGTTGTACTTTTTTCATAGCTGTCCTCCTTTTGGTCATAAAGTGTCCATCATGGCGCTCAGATAGGCGGGCGAGACGGAAGCGTAGACGAAATCATCGACAATGTGGTCCTTTTTTGCCAGGCACACGGCGGTGGCCAGTTCGGGATATTCGGCCTCATCCACAAGCAGTACCGTTTTGCAGTGCGGGCAGACATCCCGCAGGTCGTTTGCCAGCAGCAGTCTGTCCTGCAGGGTGCGCGGCGGATGCGGGCAGACCTCCAGCAGCAGGACATCCGCCCTGCAGGAACGGCATAGCTTTACAATATCCTTTGTCTTAGGGCCGGCGTTTTGCACCTGGAAATCCGGTCTGCCGTGTTTCAGTGCCATTGTCAATGCGCTCGTCATCACAGAGTATTGGGCGTCCAAAACGATCCTTCGCACGGCGCAGCCCTCCTTCCCTGCAAAGAATACTCTTTGTCAACTTCATCATACAGGAATCGGACGATTTCTGCCCCCACCATTTGGATAGTTTTTTTGAACTTTTTACTGCTTTTTTCAACGCTATTGCAAAATAAGGCGGATTGCGTCATAATAATAGTGTGAAAAGGCAGCACGATACCCTTTTGGGCAGACTGTCGAAAAACTCCTGTAGGGGCGAGCATTGCTCGCCCGTGCCCGTATGCCTTGTAAGAAAGCCATTCCGGAAAGCGCGTTGCTGCGCCAAGCTGGCGGGCGACCAATGGTCGCCCCTACATTCTCTATATGGCAAAGCCGATGTTTTTCGACACGCTGACCCTTTTTGGAAAGGACAGGCGCTATGACAAAAGTACGGCTTGGCAATCTGTATTTAGCCGCTGCGGTTGCAGGGGTGATTCTCTGCGCTGTCCTGATGCGGGCGTTTTATATGCCGTATTCCGGCTTTTTGCGCACGGTGCTGTATAATATTCTGATCTTTTCCTGGGCGGTATCGGTCTGGTGGCGTATCCTGCACGCACAGACCCGCCACTGTCTGCTGGGCGCCGCCGCCCTGATGCTGTTCTGGCTGGATATCCGCCTGATCCGCTATGACTTTGCCCAGACACCGGAGATGCTGCGGCGATTGTGGTATGCGTACTATATCCCGATGCTGCTGATCCCGACTCTTGCACTTTATACGCTTTTCTTTTTGGATCGTGGGCAGTCCGCCCCGCTGTACAAGTACCGGTACATGATTTTTGTATTCCCTGTGGTGCTGTTCAGTCTGGTGCTGACAAACGATTGCCATCAGCTTGCGTTTGCGTTCCCACCCGGGCAGGAGGTACTGGGCAGCCCCGATTACACCTATCGGTTCGTATATTACCTCTGTCTGCTGTGGATATTTTCCTGTGCCGTGTTCACGGTGGTGTACCTGGTACGGCGCTGCCGTATTCCGCATACAAAGCGCATCCTCTGGCTGCCGCTTGTGCCGATTTTTTTGGCCACGCTCTATGCTTTACTGTACAAGCATATTTTAAATGTGCCGTGGATGCATGCGATTGCCGGTGATATGACCGTGGTGCAATGCCTGACCTTTACAGCGACCTTTGAGGCGTGCATCCGGTGCGGGCTTATCCAATCCAACATGGGGTATGCCACGCTGTTTGAGGTATCTATGGCCAAGGGTCTGATCACAGACCGGGCGTTTGTGCCTGTGCAATGCTCGATGCAGGCAGCGCCGCTCCGCGAGGAGCAGCTGCGTCAGGCGCTCACTGGCAGTGTCCAGCTGGACGCCACGACCCTGCTTCACGGCCACCCAATCCGGAAAGGGTATGTTTTCTGGCAGGAGGACATCACCGAATTGGTGGCACTGCTGGAGGAGCTGCGCCTCACGCAGGAGGAATTGCATGACATCGGGGACATCATACAGGCGGAAACAGCCCAGAAGGCACAATGGCTGAAGCTGAGCGAGCAGAACCGGCTGTATGACAAAATCGAGACCGTCACAGCCAGCCAGCTGGCACGGATACAGGAATATCTGATCGCGCTCAGGGCCACGGACGATGTCGATACCGCCCGCCGGCTGCTGAAGCACATCGTCATTTTGGGAACCTATATCAAACGGCGCAGCAACCTTGTTTTTGTTTGCGACAAGGCGGAGGATATCGACACCACGGAGCTGCGGCTGAGCCTGTTTGAATCGGCAGAGAGCCTGCGCCTGAGTGATATACGCTGCGCCGTACAGATCACCGACACAGCAAAGATCCCCTCTGCGTCCGCCGTGGCGATCTATGACGCCTTTGAAGCCATCATAGAAGCGACCCTGCCGGGATTGCAGGAGATTCTTTTCTGCGCCGAGCATACGGCGCAGGGCTGGGGGCTGCGCTGCAGCGTTCAATGCACCGACGCGCCCGCTGCGCTGCCCGGCCTGCCGCAGATGCAGCTTGAACGGGATGAGGACGGGCTTTTGTATTTCACAATGTTTCCGGCAGAAGGAGGCAGCCTATGATTTCCCGGATCTCCCGCAACGCTGTCAAGGAAGGCTTTGACACGCTGCCGGCGGCCATCTGCTACTTTGACCGCATCGGTCTGCTGCGTCTGATCAATCACAGGATGCAGGAACTCGCCGCAGTCCTCTGCGGCTGCGATCTGCAGACCCTTACGGATCTGGAGCAGGCGCTGCACAGTCCCGGCGGCGGTGTGCAGCTGCGCGATGAGGCCTCCCGCATCTACGCATTCCCGGACGGGACGGTGTACCATTTTGCGGTGCGCCCTGTTCAGGACAAATACGGCATACCGTACACCGAGGTGATGGCTACCGATGTCAGCCGTCTGGCTGCATTGCACGCTGCGCTGCAGCAGGAAAACGAGCGCCTTGCCGATGCGAACCGCCGCGCAAAGCGCTTATATGACAATATGCCCGACATTGTGCGGGAGGAAGAAATCCTGAAAATGAAGATGCAGGTGCATGACGACATCGGCCATACCCTGCTTGCCGCACGGCGCGCACTGCGGCATGAGCATGACCTTGCCCGGATCAAGAGCGAGGCCGCGGAGTGGGAAAGCTCCATCTCCCTGCTGTGCCGCGCCCGGCAGGAGGATGCTGCCGAGGACCCGCTGACCTGTATGCAAAGGCGGGCGGCTGTTCTGGGCGCAGCCGTACAGCTGCGCGGTGCGTACCCTGCGGCACGCGCCGCCCGCGAGCTCTACGCACTGATCCTGCGGGAATGTACCTCCAACGCTGTGCGGCATGCGGGCGCCACGGAATTGTACGCCGATTCCGAGCATCGGCCACAGGCATGGCACCTTTGCATCACGAACAACGGCACACCGCCCAGGGCGGAGATAAAGGAAGGCGGCGGGCTTTCCTCGCTCCGCCGTCGTATTGAAAAAGCAGGGGGTACGGTAACCGTACACTCCCTGCCTGTGTTTGTTCTGGAAGTCACCCTGCCTGATAAGGAGAGCATTTATGATACGCGTTATGATCGTTGAGGACCAAAAGCTGGTCCGGAGCCTGCTTGAAAGCTATATTCAGAACGAGGACGGGTATCAGCTTGCTGTGTCTATCCCCGGTGCTGCAGAGGCACCGATCCTGTGCGATACCGAGGACATAGACCTTGTGCTGATGGATGTGCAGACCGAACACCGCGAAAACGGTCTGGCCGCCGCCAAAAAGATACGAGAAGCGCACCCCGCAATCAAGATTGTGGTGGCGACCTCGCTTATTGACACACAGGTCCTGGCACGCGCCAAGGCCGTGGGCGCGGACAGCCTGTGGTATAAGGACGGCGATGAAGGGACCCTGATGGAGGTCGTGCGCCGCACGATGGCGGGGGAGCATATCTTCCCCGATGCACCGCCCAGCGTAGAGATCGGCACGGCCATGAGCGCCGAGTTCACCAAAGGCGAGATGAAGGTCCTGCGCTGTCTTGTGCGTGGGCTGTCCTATAACGAGATTGCAAAAGAACTCGGCATCGAGCCATCCACCGTGAAGTTCCACGTCATCAATATGCTGCAAAAGACGAACTTAGAGAATAAGCTCCAGCTTGCCATTGCCGCCACCGAAGCCAAATTGGTGGTAGAGTTGTCAGATACCTGAACCGTTATTCCATAGCAAACAGTGCGTAAAAATGAAGCACCCGGGAGGGCTGAATCCCTCCCGGGTGTTTCATTTTAGAACCGCTCTACGCCATCACTCGTTACGCGCGCGTAGACGAGGGGCGGAAGCGTCGGCGGCTCATCACGGATGACAAGGCCGCCGCGGTACATTTCCTCGGCTGCGGCAAACAGGCTCTCGTCGTCGGCATAGAACGTGCAGATGCTCTCCCCTGCCTTGACGTAGTCGCCCAGCTTTTTGTGCATCGTAATGCCCGCGGCAAAGTCGATGCTGTCCTCCTTCTTGATGCGGCCCGCGCCCAGCAGCACGCTGGCATTGCCGATCTTTTCGACGTCGTTTTTGTAAATATAGCCGTCGGCGGGGGCGGTCAGCTCATAGCTGTACTTTGCCTTCCGGAACTTGTCGGCGTCGCGCAGTACGCTGATGTCGCCGCCCTGCGCGGCAAACATCTGGCAGCACTTTTCAAACGCGGAGCCGTCGGCAATGACGCTCTCGGCCAGCTTACGGCAGGTAGGCATATCGCCCTTGCCCGCCAGCACCAGCATGTTGCTGGCCAGTTGCAGGCAGACCTCGGTCAGGTCCGCGGGGCCCTTGCCCTGCAGGACGGCCATGCTCTCGGCGACCTCCAGCGCATTGCCGATGTTGTGACCGAGAGGCTTGTCCATATCGGTGATGAGCGCCGCGACCTTGCGGCCATGCGCCGTGCCGATGGCGACCATCTGGCGGGCCAGCTCCAGCGCACCGTCCAGGTCCTTCATAAACGCGCCGTCGCCCATCGTGACATCGAGCAGGATCGCGTCCGAACCGGCGGCCAGCTTCTTGGACATGATGGAGGACGCGATCAGCGGGATGCAGCCGACGGTGGCGGTCACATCGCGCAGGGCGTACATCTTCTTGTCGGCGACGGCGATCTTGCCGCTTTGGCCGATGACCGAAATGCCGATCTCGTTGACCTGCCTGAAAAATTCTTCCTGCGTCAGGCTCGTGCGGGTGCCGGGGACAGCCTCCATCTTGTCAATCGTGCCGCCCGTGTGGCCGAGGCCGCGCCCGCTCATCTTGGCGATCTTGACACCGCAGGCCGCCACGATGGGCGCAATGACCAGCGTCGTCTTGTCACCGACGCCGCCGGTGGAATGCTTGTCGGCCTTGATGCCCGCGATGGCAGACAGATCGACCATGTCGCCGGAGTGAGCCATGACGTCGGTCAGCATGGCGGTCTCCTCGTCAGTCATGCCGCGCAGGTAGATGGCCATGAGAAGCGCCGACATCTGGTAGTCGGGCACATCGCCTGCCACATAGCCGTTGACGGCGAAGGACAGTTCTTCATGGTTCAGCGTACCGCCGTCGCGCTTCTTGGCGATAATATCGTACATTCGCATAGTTTTTCTCCTTGTAAAAGGCAGGCCGCCCGGCTGGGATACCGGGCGGCCTGCTGTGATTTGTGATTAACGGCTGCCCTTGTCGTAGGGAATGCCCTCGGCCTTCGGGGCCTGGGAGTTCTTGGAGGTGAAGATCAGCACGATCATCGTGACGATATACGGCAGCATCTGGTAGAAGTTCGAAATTTCCTTGACGCCCTCAAACTTCGGCAGGAAGGTCAGCGTGGCGTTCAGCGCAGCAATGACCTTGAACAGCGCGAAGAACAGCGACGCGCCGAGGATCGGCAGCGGCTTCCAGTTGCCGAAGATCATAACGGCCAGCGCCAGGAAGCCGTAGCCGCCAACGTCGGAGTTGAAGCCGGATCCGGCTGCCAGCGTGTAGGCCAGGCCGCCGACGCCGCCCAGGAAGCCGGAGATCAACACACCGGCGTAGCGCATCTTGTAGACGTTGATGCCGACGGAGTCCGCCGCCTGGGGATGCTCACCGCAGGCGCGCAGCCGCAGACCGAAGCGGGTCTTGTACATGACGATGTAGGCCGCGATGAACAGGACGATGGCAACGGGGGTCGTCAGGTAGAAATACTTGAAAATCAGGTTGTTCCAGAAGCTGGGGCCGTCCACCGGGGCGAGGCCGAAGGTATCGCGGGTGATGCGCACCCAGTTGGGAATGAAGATCGTGGTCAGGCCCTGGCCCTGGATGGCCCAGGTCATGACGACGGCGAAGGCGGGCGCAAACTGGTTCAGCGCCGTGCCGCCGATGGTCTGGTCGGCCTTCAGGTTGATGGCCGCAAAGCCCAGCAGCAGCGAAAAAATCATGCCGGTGACGCCCGCCACCAGAATGGCAATGAACATCGACAGCTGCGGATGTGCGGGACCGAAGCCGCTCTGGTCCAGGCCCTGCAGCGTAAAGCAGGCGAACAGCGCGCCAATGATCATCATGCCCTCAAGTGCGATGTTGATGACGCCGGAATGCTCACTGAACATGCCGCCCATGGCGACGAGCAGCAGCGGCACTGCGAACAAAATGGTCATACTGATAATGTTGGCAGCGATCATCATTTTGCAGCACCTTCCTTTCCCTTATGGCCGGAGACCGCCTTGGTAATGATGCCGCGCATCAGCAGGGCAAAGGCCGCCAGATAGATGATGACGGCAATGACGATGTCAATGGTCTCGGACGAGTAGGCGGGCTGCATGGCGGCACCGCCGACCTGGATATAGCTGATAAAGAGCGACGCAAAAATCGTGCCGATGGGGTTGGAGCTGGCCAGCAGGGCGACAGGGATGCCGTTGAAGCCCATGCCGAGGATGGATTTTTCCAGCACGTATTGGCCCGTACCGGCCAGGTAGTAGATGCCGCCGCCGATGCCGGACAGCGCGCCGGAGATGACCATAGACAGCACGATGTTGCGCTTGGAGTTGATGCCCGCGTACTGGGCAGCGTCGCGGCTCAGGCCGCAGGCCTTCAGCTCATAGCCGAAGGTCGTCTTTTGCAGGATGACCCAGACGAGGATGGCAAAAATAATCGTGATGATGATGGAAATATTGATCCAGCTCGAGTTGCCGAACAGTGCCGCAAACGGCCCCCTGGGCAGGATCGCACCGGGGTTTGCAACGTTCAGCGCGGCGGTGCGGTCCGAGTTAGACGCGCCCCAGCCGGAGGCCAGCATATTGGGCATGTTGGCCAGCAGCAGATTGACGAGGTACATGCCGATCCAGTTGAACATGATGGCGGTGATGACCTCATTGACGTTGAAATACGCCTTGAACAGGCCCGGGAAAACGCCCCAGATCGCACCGCCGACAGCGCCCGCCAGCAGGCAGACGTACCACGGCATCTGGAATTGAATGGCGCACAGCAGCGAGAAGAAAGCGCCCATCGTGTACTGGCCGGACGCACCAATGTTGAACAGGCCCGTCTTGAACGCAAAGCCGACGGACAGGCCGCACATCATCAGGGGTGCCGCCTGGTACAGCACCTTACCGAGCTTGTCCATGCTGGAAAAGCCGGTGGCCAGCATAGCTCTCATGCCGCCCACGGCGGCACCGGGATTCAGCAGGACCAGCAGTACAAAGCCCAGCATCAAACCGACGACGATGGACAAAAGGCTGGCCAGGACCCCTACAACGGCGGGACGCTGCAGAAGCGGCTGTTTATTCTGTTTGCTCATGCTTTCGCCTCCCCTTGCTTTTTGGCACCGGCCATATACAGGCCCAGTTCCTCGACAGTGGTCTTTTTCGGGTCGAATTCGCCGACGATCTCCCCCTCGTAAATCACGAGGATGCGGTCAGACAGGTTCATGACCTCGTCCAACTCAAGGCTGACGAGCAGGACCGCACGGCCCTTGTCGCGCTCGGCCACGATCTGTTTGTGGATATACTCGATCGCGCCGACGTCAAGGCCGCGGGTGGGCTGCACGGCAACGAGCAGCTGCGGGTCCTTATCGACCTCGCGGGCGATGATAGCCTTTTGCTGGTTGCCGCCGGACATGCTGCGGGCAATCGTCGCAGGGCCCTGGCCGCTGCGGACATCGTATTGCTTTATCAGGCGCTCGGCGTACTGCAATACGGCGTTCTTTTTAATAAAGCCGTGGTTCTGGAACTCCGGCTGCCAGTAACGCTGCAAAACCATGTTGTCGGCCAGCGTGTAATCCAGCACCAGACCGTGCTTGTGGCGGTCCTCCGGGATGTGGCTCATACCGGCCTTGCTGCGCTCGCGGATGGGGGCATTCGTGATGTCCCTGCCCTCGAGTCTGATGGTGCCGGACGTGGGCTTTTCGAGGCCCGTAATACCGTAGATCAGCTCGCTCTGGCCGTTGCCGTCGATACCGGCAACGCAGACGATCTCGCCCGCGCGGACGTTGAAGCTGACGCCGCGGACGGCATTGTTCTTGTGGACCTTGCTCGGCACGACGAGGTTCTCGACCTCCAGGATCGGCTTGCCGACCTCGCAGGGCTTCTTATCGACGGCAAACTGCACGTCGCGGCCAACCATCATCTTGGACAGTTCCTCTTTCGTGGTGTCCTTGATGTCAACGGTGCCGATATACCTGCCCTTGCGCAGGACAGAGCAGCGGTCAGAGACCGCCATGATCTCGTTGAGCTTGTGGGTGATGAACAGGATGCTCTTGCCCTCGGCCTTGAAGCCGCGCATGATGTCCATGAGCTCGTCGATTTCCTGCGGGGTCAGAACCGCCGTAGGCTCGTCGAAAATCAAAATTTCATTGTCGCGGTAGAGCATTTTCAGGATCTCGACACGCTGCTGCATGCCGACGGAGATGTCGCTGACCAGCGCGTCCGGATCGACCTTCAGACCGTACTTTTCGCTCAGGGCCATGACCTTTTTGCGGGCCTCGTCCTTCTGCAAAAAGCCGTGCTTTGTGTCCTCAACACCCAGGATGATGTTGTCGAGCACCGTGAAGCACTCCACCAGCTTGAAATGCTGGTGCACCATGCCGATGCCCAGTGCGTTGGCATCGTTCGGGTTGTTGATCTTGACCTCCTGTCCGTTTTTCCGTATCGTACCCTGCTCCGGCTGATACAGACCGAACAGCACACTCATCAAGGTGGATTTACCGGCGCCGTTTTCGCCCAGCAGGGCGTGGATCTCACCCTTGCGCAGCTGCAGGGTGATGTCGTCGTTGGCTTTGATGCCGGGGAACTCCTTGGTAATGTGCAGCATTTCGATGACATAATTATCTGCCAATCGTTGCACGCCCCTTTCAATGTGTACGGGCTTGTACACAAATTCTTACACTATATTATACAGAAAAATTGCGCCATGTACAATAGAATCCGCACAAAAAGTAGCCGAAATTTGGCGAAGCAGAACAAAAACCGCCCTGCGCGGGGTGCGCAGGGCGGTTAAAAGTCATACTTTTAAGGGTTTATCAGTTCTGGTAGTCAACCGCGATGGTGGTGACAGCGGGCTTGACATCGGCGTCATAGCTGTCGTCGATGGCCAGGGTGCCGTCCACGATGGAGGCGTACATGGAATCGTACTGCTCCTGGGTGAACTTGGTGAACTTGGAGGTGCTCATCGGCAGGCCGACGCAGTTCTCGGCAGCGCCGAGCTTGGTCTCCTTGCCGGAGTAGGTCTCGCTGAACTTCCAGCCGTTGTTCAGGGCATCGGTCAGAGCCTCGTTCACGGACTCGGCCAGGCCCTTCATAGCGGAGGTGACGACCGTGTCGAACTGGCCGGACTGGTCAACGTCAACGCCGATCATCTTGCCGCCGTTGGCCTGCGCAGCAGCGTCGCAGCTCTGGCAGACGGGACCGCCGCAGGCAAAGACGACCTCGGTACCCTCGGAGTACCAGCCGTCCATCTTGTTCTTGACCTCATCGGTAGCTGCGAAGCCGCCAGAGTACCAGTACTTGATGTTGACATCCGTAGCGCCGATCTCCTTGGCAGCGGCGTCAGCGCCCTGCACGAAGCCGTAGCCGTAGCGGATAACTGCGGGGACAGCCATGCCGCCCAGGAAGCCCAGCTCCTTGTAGCCGTCATAGACAGCGGCATAACCGGCCAGGTAGCCGGCCTGCTCCTCTTTATAGGTGATCAGAGCGGTGTTGGCGGTGGGAGCCTTGTCGCCCAGGTCGCTGGCGGAAACGTCCAGAGCCAGGAACTGCACGTCAGGGTACTTCTCCTGAGCCTCGGCGATGGCATTGCCGAACAGGTAGCCAGCGACGACGATGGACTTAGCACCGTCGTTGACAGCGTTGTCCATCTGCTCCAGACGGGCGGCGTCGGAGTCCTCGGTGGGACGGTAGTAGTTGGCGTTCAGGCTGTTTGCAGAGCAGAAATCCTGCACGCCCTGCCAGGTGTACTGGTTGAAGGACTGGTCATCGATGTTGCCGACGTCGGTAACAAAGGCGACATCGGTCTTGCTGCCGGAGGTGGAAGCGGCAGCCTCAGAGGTAGCCTCCGTCGTGGTGCTCGTGGCGGTGCTGGCGGAAGAACCGCCGCAGGCAGCCAGAGAGAGCGCCATGCTGGCAGCCATTACAAAAGCGAGAAACTTTTTCATGGTTTTGATCTCCTTAGGTTGTTTTCAATTGCGCAGCAGGGCGGTTCCCTGCCGCTTTGCTTTCAGTATACCGCATTTGCGCTGTTAATTCAATGACAAAACGGCGTAAAAAACATTACAAAAGCATAACAAAGCGCAGCCTCCCGCCTCTCTCGGCGAGGGAGGTGCCCCGCAGGGGCGGAACCCTCTCACAGAGGGGGCCAAGTGGGGGGTTACAGCAGGCGGTTCACCGTGACGTTCGGGGTTTCCGGCAGCGTATCCAGATCCGAGTAGGCATCCATCTTCAGGACGCTGGTGCGCAGATCCTCATACAGCGTGCGGTAGTCGTCCTGCGTGAAGCTGTCAAACCGCCAGGGCGCCCCGGCCACCAGCGCGACTTCGCCGTTCGTGAAGCCGGCCTTCTCGGTCTGGCCGCCGGTCTGGCCATTCCAGGTGCCCGCCGCAAAGAAGGTGTACAGCTGACGCTGCACGGCAGCGTTGTAGCACTTGATGGCGCTGCCCAGCACGCGGTCCCCCAGCTCTGTGTTGTCGTAATCCGTCGTGATCGCCTTGCCGCCGGTCTGGTTGACGGCGTCGGACACACCCTCGTACAGGTTGCCGCCGCTGACCATAATAAGCGACGTACCGTTATTATACCAGTCGATCATCCGCTGGGTAATGGCGTCGTTATTCTCATAGGTATCGGTGAACCAGGTCTGCAGGGTGACATACTCGCCCTGCAGCTCTGCAGCGGCCTCCGCGCCCTGCAGAAAGCCGGTGCAGTACCGCACAATGCCCGGTATCTCCCGTGCGCCGATGAAGCCGAGCGTGGTGTAGCCATCGGTCACAGCGGCGTACCCGGCCAGATACCCGGCCTGTTCCTCCTGAAAGAGGACGCAATGGACAAGGCTGGCCGTATTGTAAGCGCTATAGTCGTCGCTGTGGGGCTCGCTGTCAAACAGCAGGTAGTGGACGTCAGGGTAGTTTTCCTGCATGCGGTAGAGCGCCGCGCCCATGGTGTCGCCGCGGCAGACCACGAGCTTTGCGCCGCTCTCGGCGGCAGCGCGCAGGGCAGCCTCGGCCTCGTCTGCGGTGTTGCCCGCGGCAGTCTGGGCGTCGGCGGTATAGCCGTACGTGTTGGCGAACGTCTGTATGCCCTGCCACAGCATGGCATCCTCGCCGGATTCCGTGCCGCCGGGGCCGGTCACCAGCACGACGGACTCTCCGCCGGGCAGTGTGGCCGCCGGGTCATCGGGCTGGTAGACAAAGGTCGCGTCGTTCGTCGGGGCGGTTACAGTGTGCTGCTCCTGCGCGGTGCTGGCAGCCTCCGTATCCTTGCAGGCGGTCAGCCCTGCCAGCAGCGCCAGCGTCAGAAGCAGTGCTAAGAATTTCTTCATGTGGTAAGGGAACTCCTTTGGTTTTCTGAAAAAGCCTCCCCTTGAGGGGAGGTGGCCCCGCAGGGCCGGAGGGGTGGGCGGGAGACTCCGCGTAAATCGTGCGGCACCCAACCACCCCTCACCCGCTGCGGCGGGAGCTCCCCTCAAGGGGAGCCAAAGAGAGTAATTTTACTCCAGATTTGCCGGGCCGAAGCCGTAGGGCAGCAGGTCACCGAGGGTCGTGACGATGTAATCGTCCTCACTCCTGGCCATGATGACGGTCAATTCGGGGCCGCCGAACTCATAGAGCGCCTGACGGCAGACACCGCACGGGCCGGTGACGAGGGTGTTCGTCTCCCCCACCTTGCTGCCGACGATGGCGATGGCGTCAAACTCGCGCACGCCCTCGCTGACGGCCTTGAACAGAGCCGTGCGCTCGGCGCAGTTCGTGGGGGTGTAGCTCGCGTTCTCAATATTGCAGCCCCGGAACACCTGTCCGTTTTTGCCGCGCAGCGCCGCGCCCACGTGGAAGTGGGAGTACGGTACATAGGCGAATTTCTGCGCGGCGAACGCCTCGCGGATGAGCGCCTGAATCTCAGCCTTTTCCATGCTCACTTCTCCAGAAATGCGTCAACGCCCAGCGCGACCTTCATCATGGCAGTGAAGCTGGTCTGGCGCTGCTCGGCAGTCGTGATCTCCGGCGAAACAAAGCTGTCGGAGATCGTCAACAGGCAGGCGGCACGCTTGCCCAGGACCCTGGCGTTGTGGAACAGCGCAAAGCTCTCCATCTCGACGGCTAGGCAGCCCTTTTCGTCGCGCAGTTTTTCCCAGTAGGTCGGCTTCTCGTCGCTGGGCTGGCGGTAGAACACGTCGGAGGAATGGATGTTGCCCTCGATCAGCGGAATACCAGCAGCCTTGGCGCTGGCGCGCAGGGCATCGTTCAGCGCGGCGCTCGGGGTCTGGATGTCGTCGGTGTCACCGCTCTGGGTCACGGCGTAGTTGCTCTCGGAGTAGGCGCCCGTGGCCAGCACCACGTCAAACAGTTTTGCCTTGTCGGTGTAGGAGCCGGCGGAGCCGATGCGGATGATGTTCTCGACGCCGTACTGGGTGTACAGCTCGTAGGAATAAATGCCGATGGACGGCATGCCCATGCCGCTGCCCATCACGCTGATGGGGCGGCCCTGATAGGTGCCTGTGTAGCCGTACATACCGCGGACGTCGGTGACAAGGCGCGGGTCCTCGAGGAAGGTCTCGGCAATGAATTTGGCGCGCAGCGGGTCGCCGGGCATCAGGACGGTCTTGGCGAAATCGCCGTTTTCGGCGCGGTTATGAGGGGTAGACATAAAAGCACTCTCCTTTATTTTGTAATATTGGTAGATACAGTATACCACACTTTCGCCGTTTGTGGTAAACTAAAAGCAAGAAATTTTGTGAAAGAGGCATTTTATCATGCAGATACCCCATCACTGCACCCTTTGCCCCCGGGCCTGCGGGGCGGACCGCGCCGCAGGGCAGCGCGGCTTTTGCGGGGCAGACAACACCCTGCGCGTGGCCCGCGCCGCCCTGCACCACTGGGAGGAGCCGTGCCTGAGCGGCGACCCGAACGCCGAAACCGGGAGCGGCACGGTGTTTTTCAGCGGCTGCACGCTGAAATGCTGCTATTGCCAGAATTACCCGATCAGTCAGGGCGAGGTCGGCAAAGCGATTTCTGTGGAGCGGCTGACCGAGATTTTTATGAATTTGCAGAACGGCGGGGCGAAAAATATAAACCTCGTCACGGCATCGCAGTATCTGCCGTGGGTCACTGCCGCGCTGGATGCCGCGCGGGCGCAGGGCTTTTCCCTGCCCGTCGTCTACAACACGGGCGGGTATGAGACGGTGGACGCCGCCAGGGCGCTGGCCGGGTATGTGGACATCTGGCTGGCGGATTACAAGTACGCGGACGGTGCGCTGGCAGCGGAGCTTTCCGCCGCGCGGGACTACCCTGCCGTGGCGGACGCAGCGCTGCGGCAGATGCTTTTGCAGACCGGCGCACCGGTGTACGACGCGGACGGGTATTTGCAGAAGGGCGTCATTGTGCGGCATCTGGCCCTGCCCGGCCACGTGGCAGACAGCAAGGCCGTGCTGCGGCGGCTGGCAGCGCTGCGGGAGGAAACGGGCATAGAATTTATCCCCAGCTTAATGAGCCAGTTTACACCCTTTTATAAGGCGGCAGAGCACGGCCTCGGGCGGCGCATCACGACCTATGAGTACCGGCAGGTCATCGACGAGGCTGTGCGGCTGGGGCTGACCGACGGGTATATGCAGGAAAAGAGCAGTGCCCGGGAGGAGTATACACCGCCGTTTGATTTAGAGGGGGTGTAAGCTCACCCAAAAGCCTCCTCCGCTTGCGGGGGAGGTGGCCCGAAGGGCCGGAGGGAGGGTGGCCGCAGGCTGCCGCTCCCCCACCGCCTGCGGGCGGAGCCCCCTCGCAAGCGAAGGGGCCTTAGGAATTGTGAGGTTCTTCATGTTATCTTCCGTTTTCTATCTTTCCCTGTTCCTCTCCGTCGGTCTGCTGCTGGCCCGGCGGGCGGTGCCGGACGGGTCGGCGGCGGTGATCGTGCCGCTGGGCTGCGGGTTCGGCGTGTCGCTGCTGGCCGTGCTGCCTGCACTGTTTGCGGTGGTACTGGGCTTTACACTGCCCGCCGCCGCACTGGCGGCAGCGGCCGCGGCGGGCATCGGGGCAGCGCTTTTGTACCGCGGCACGCGGCTGCGCGGCATGGCGAAGGACCCCGACAGCGGGGCCCTGTGGGCCTGCCTGCTGCCGGTAGTGCTCATCACGCTGTATCTGCTGCACACCCACGTTCTGCATCTGGTGGACGGCGCGTATCACACGGGCCAGAGCTGCTACGGCGATATGCCGATGCACCTCGGGTTCATCAAATATATCGCGCAGAGCGGTGAATTTCTGCCCCGCTATCCCCTGCTGGGCGGCACGCACCGGTTCGGCTATCCGTTTTTGTGCGAGACGGTCTCCAGCGTTTTTGTGGTGCTGGGGGCCGACCTGCGCACGGCGTATCTGCTGCCGATGCTGCCCGCGTTTTTGTCGGTGTACGGCATGTTCTGGCAGCTGGCGCGGCGCGTGACCGACAGCGTCGGCAAGGCGTGTCTGGCGTTTTACCTGTTCTTTATGGGCAGCGGGCTTGGGTTTGCGTACTTTCTCGGTTCTGCCGACAGCTTTGCAGGCATTTTCACAGGGTTTTACACAACGCCGACGAATTTTGTGGAGAAAAACATCGAGTGGGTCAATCCGATTGTGGATCTGCTTATCCCCCAGCGGGCGACGCTGTTCGGCTGGTGCGTGCTGCTGCCCGCCGTCTATCTTCTGTGGCGGTTCTGCTATGAGGGCGAGCGCCGCCTCTGGCCGTGGCTGGCCGCGCTGGTGTTGCCCCTGCCGCTGCTGCACACCCACAGTGCGCTGGCGCTCGTGCTGCTCTGCCTCGTCGGCGGCGTCTACACACTGGCGCAGGGCTCGCGGCGAAAGACGCTGCTGCCCTGGCTGGGGCTGGCGGCGGTCTGCGGCGCGGCATGGCTGTGCCAGATGCTGCCGACGGTGCTGGCGCAGAGCCTCGACGGCCAGCACATGCTGCGGCTGCACTTCAACTGGATCAACGGTCAGGACGACGGCACGCTGCGGGACAATTATTTCTGGTTCTACATCAAAAACATCGGCCTTGTGTATCTTTTGCTGATCCCTGCGTTTCTCCGCGCCAGGCCAAAGCAGCGGTGGCTGTACGGCGGCGGGCTGGCGATCCTGGCGCTGGCGGAGTTCGTCGTGTTCCAGCCGAACAATTACGACAACAACAAGCTGCTCTATGTCTGGCATATTCTGGGCTGCATTTTGGCCGCACAGCTGCTTGTGGATATTTTTGCAGAGGTGCGCGCCCTGCCCTGGCGGGCGCTGGGGCTGGCGGCATGCTGCTTTGCGGGCATGTTCGGCAGTGTGCTGACCGTAGGCCGCGAGGCGCTCAGCGACTACCGGCAGTGGAGCGCGGACGATATGGCGCTGGCGGATCACATCGACGAAAACGCCGGGAGCGACGCGTTGTTTTTGACGAGTGACAGCCATTTAACACCGGTGTTTGCGCTGGCCGGGCGGCGGATACTCTGCGGGTCGGGCAGCTATGTCTACTACCACGGCATGGACTATTCTGCCGAGTACAACGCCATGCGGGCGCTGTATGAGACGCCGGACGAGGACACGCTGGCCGCGTGGGACATCGGGTACGCCGTGTTTGACAGCAGTGTGTACGCGAAATTTGCGGCGGATGAGAGCTGGTATGCGGCAAGGTATGACGTATGGTATGAAAATGCGGCGTGCCGCGTGTATAAGATAAAGTAGCATACTCCCGCCCTCCTTCACATAGGATTTGACAGGAAATTCTATGCGAGGAGGTCAGGCTATGAAGGGCGACCCTGAGGAGCGCGCCGCGGCGGTGGGACGGTATATTGTGGAAAGCGGTGCTACCGTGCGCGCGGCGGCTGCCGTATTCGGCGTGAGCAAATCCACGATCTGGAAGGACCAGCACCGCCTGCGCCGCCAGAACCCGGGCCTTTGGGCCGAGGTGCAGGCCGTCGTACAGAAGAACAAGGCCGAGCGTCATCTGCGCGGCGGCGAGGCCACACGGCGCAAATATTTGCATACAGCATCTTGCGCGGCGCACGGCGGCACAGTATAATAGAGTAAAAAATAAAGGACGGTGTACCTATGAAACGTCAGGATTACATCAGCTGGGATGAATACTTTATGGGCATTGCCCTGCTCTCGGCCATGCGGTCCAAAGACAACAACAGCCAGGTCGGTGCCTGCATCGTCAGCCCGGAAAACAAAATTTTGTCCCTGGGCTACAACGGCATGCCCATCGGCTGCAATGACGACGATATGCCCTGGGAGCGCGAAGGCAGCGACCTTGACACAAAATATATGTATGTCTGCCACTCGGAGCTGAACGCTATCCTGAACAGCCCGAACCATGATCTGCGCGGCTCCCGGATGTATGTGACGCTTTTCCCCTGCAATGAATGTGCCAAGGCCATCATCCAGAGCGGCATCAAAGAACTGATCTATCTATCGGACAAATACCACGACACCCATGCCAGCATCGCCAGCCGCCGCATGTTCAACATGACCGGCGTCAAATACCGCGCGTATCAGCCGACGGGGCGCGAGATCAAATTGGATGTATAAGGAGCTATGAACATGAAAACCATCATTATCGGCATCGCGGGCGGCACCGGCAGCGGCAAGACCACCCTGACCGAAAAGCTGCGGGACCATTTTGGTGCGAACGAGGTCAGCGTTCTCAACCACGACAGCTACTACAAGCGCCACGACGAGCTGCCCTACGAGGAGCGCTGCAAGCTCAACTACGACCACCCGGACAGCTTTGACACGCCGCTGATGGTCGCCCACCTGCGGGAGCTGCGCGCAGGTCTCCCCGTACAGGTGCCGGTCTACGACTACACCATCCACAACCGCAGCGACAAGACCGTGACCGTGCAGCCCGCGCCGGTCATTATCGTGGAAGGGATCCTGATTTTTGACTCCCCCGAGCTGTGCGACTTAATGGACATGAAGGTCTTTGTGGACACCGACGCCGATGTGCGCATCCTGCGCCGCATCGTCCGCGACGTCAAGGAGCGCGGGCGCACGCTGGACAGCGTTGTCAACCAGTACCTGACCACTGTCAAACCGATGCACGAGCAGTTCGTCGAGCCGAGCAAGCGCAAAGCCGACCTGATCGTCCCCGAGGGCGGGCATAACCTGGTGGCGCTGGAGCTGCTGATCAAATGGGTGGATAATCACCTTCACGCAGTAGAGGCGGAATAAAAATAAATCCGGCGGACGCCTTTAAAAACGTCTGCCGGATTTTTTGTTATAGCGGGTTGGTTGTAGGGGCGGATGCTCGCATCCGCCCGCGGGTCGATGCAAGCATCAACCCCTACAAAGCATTTTACACGTGATTTTACGCTTTCGTTTGGCTCGGATGCGGCACGGGCGGCATTTTCGTGAACAGAGCCTTCAGCGCCAGCGGCGTCGCAACGGACGAGACCACGATGAGCAGGATGACCGCCGTGAAATACACGGGGTCCACAACGCCGACCTCCAGGCCCTTCTGGGCAACGATCAGCGCGACCTCGCCGCGGGTCATCATGCCGACGCCGACCTTGAGGGAATCGCCCCAGTTGAAGCGGCAGATTTTCGCGGCCAGACCGCAGCCGATGATCTTGGTCAGCAGCGCAACGATGACGAAGCAGATGCAGAACAGCAAAATCTCCGGCGTCAGGCCGCTGATGTCGGTCTTTAAGCCGATGGAGGCGAAGAACACCGGTGCAAAGATGACATAGTTGCTGATGTCAACGCGGCGCTCCACATAGGGGGCGTCGTCCATCGCACAGAGCACGATGCCTGCAATGTACGCGCCGGTGATGTCGGCAATGCCGAAGTACTGCTCGGCAATGTAGGCCATGGCAAAGCAGAACGCCATGCTGACGATGGTGATGCGCTGGGTGTGGGGGTTGCGCTTGTCAAGCCATTTCATGGCAAAGTGGATGACGACGCCGACGCCGATGGCGACGAGGAAGAACAGCACGGTCTGGATGAGCACGCCGCCGATGCCGGTACCCTCACCCGAGCTGGCGCCCAGCACGCAGGTCAGCACGATGATGCCGATGACGTCATCAATGACTGCCGCGCTGACGATGGTCGTACCAAGGAAGCTTTTCAGATGGCCCAGCTCCTGCAGCGTCGCAACCGTGATGGAGACACTCGTCGCCGTCATGATGGTGCCGATGAACAGCGCGCGGTAGAACTCCGGGCTGCCCACCGCCGCAAAGCCGTAGAATGCGCTATACAGCAGCGTACCGCCTACCAGCGGCACAAAGACGCCGACGCAGGCGATCAGCGTCGCAATGGGGCCTGCGCGCATCAGCTCCTTCAGGTTCGTGCCAAGGCCGGTGGAGAACATCAGCAGCACCACACCGATTTCCGCAAAAATCGAGATGGCGTCGCTGGTCTGCACCAGGTTCAACAGGCACGGTCCGATGATCAGGCCGGCAATGATTTCGCCCACGACCTGCGGGGCCTTGCATTTGCGGGCGACCAGCGCAAAGAACTTTGCGCTCAAAATGATGATCGCCAGGTCACGGAACACGGAATACATGAAATATCCTCTCCTTACCTCTTATTAGATGTTTCATACCCCTATAGTTTTAGCACCTTGCGCCGCCGTTTGCAAGAGGATAAAACGTGCAAAATATGCAGTTTGCACGCACGTTTTGCATACACCTTGCCCATCGCAGATTTTTTTGCAAAAAAATGCAAAATAAGGCTTGACATTTGAAGTTTGTATTGCTATAATAGCTCATGCAGTCAGGCGCTGCGCAACTGAATATGTGGAAAGATGGCTGAGCTGGTCTAAGGCGCACGACTGGAAATCGTGTAGGGCCCCTAAAGCCCTCAAGGGTTCGAATCCCTTTCTTTCCGCCATAAGCCCATGACAAAAAGATGTCATGGGCTGTTTTTGTTGTATAGCGCAAAAATGGCAAAATCGACGAGCTATTTTTGAAGCGCATTTTATAGGGTATTGCCCTAATTATTATCTCAAAACACGAAATGTTTCCTCCCCTGCCTGAGGATATTTCTTGTATACTAATGAAAAAGGAGGATGTTTTCCATGAAAAATACCACTGCAATGGCCGATTATGAGCTGCGCCACATCGAAGCGCTGCGCAAAGATTTGGCGGGCTGCACCGTGCTGCTGAAAAAGGACGGCAGCTTCCCGCTGGAAAAGCCCTGCACCCTTGCCGCCTATGGCAGCGGCGTGCGCCGCACGATCCGGGGCGGCACCGGCTCCGGTGAGGTAAATTCACGCTACATCGTAACCATTGAGGAAGGACTGCAGCAGGCAGGCTTTACCCTGACCGGGATGGAGTGGCACACCGGCTACGAGCAGGCGCGGGAAAAGGCCCACAAAGCCTTTTTGAAGCAGCTGAAAAAGGACGCCAAAGCCGCCAAGCAGAACTTTATCCTCTACGGCATGGGCAAGGTCATGCCCGAGCCTGAATACGACCTGCCGCTCAACGCTGAGGGCGATGCAGCAATTTACGTTGTTTCCCGCATTTCCGGTGAGGGCAACGACCGCACGCCGCTCAAGGGCGACATCCGCCTGACCGATTCCGAGGTGCGGGATATTCTGGCGCTGGACAAAAAGTTCACCCGCTTTATGCTGGTGCTGAATGTCGGCGGCGTGGTGGATCTCTCCCCCGTTATTAGCGTGCGCAATATTCTGTTGCTGTCCCAGCTCGGTGTCGAGACCGGCTGTGCGCTGGCGGATATTCTGCTGGGCAAGGCCAATCCCTCCGGCAAGCTGACGACCACCTGGGCCGCCTTTGAGGAATACCCTGAAATGCCCGACTTTGAGGACATGAACGAAACCCGCTACCGCGAGGGCATCTATGTGGGCTACCGCTATTTTGATACCTTCCGCAAAAAAGCTCTGTTCCCCTTTGGATACGGGCTTTCCTACACAGAGTTCCGCCTTGGGACTGCCGGGGTGGAGGCGAACGGTGCGCAGGTCACTGTGCGTACTACCGTGGAAAACACCGGCACTATGGCGGGGCGGCAGGTCGTGCAGGTCTACCTGAGCAAGCCTGCCGGTAAGCTCGATGTGCCCCGGCAGGAGCTTTGCGCCTTTGCCAAGACCCGCACACTTGCCCCGGGAGAAGCAGAAACTGTCACCTGCTCCTTTACCTTGCCGGAGATGGCCGCTTATGATGCCGAAACTGCCTCCTATATTCTCGAGGCCGGTGATCACCTTGTCCGTGTCGGTGTCAGCAGCGCCGAAACCGTCCCCGCCGCCGTCCTGCATCTGGGCAAGACCGTCACGACCCTGCAGGCAAAAAATGTGCTGGGCAGCACAGATTTCACCGACCTTACCGCCCCTGCCGCCGCGATGGAGCGCCCGGAGGGTGTGCCGGTCATCGAAATCGACCCGGCCTCGATTGTCTGTAAAACGATAGACTATGCCCGCACCGAGGAAATTTTGCCCGAGGTGGACGCCCTGACCAAGGAGGACGCCGCCCTGCTTCTGATCGGCAATTTTGATCCGAACGCAAAGGGCTTTGCTTCGATGATCGGCACAGCAGGCCGCCATGTCTGCGGTGCGGCGGGTGAGAGCTGCAGCACTGTCAAGGGCATTCCCTGGCTGATCATGGCCGACGGCCCTGCCGGTCTGCGCCTTGCGAAGGAGTATTATGAGGACGGCAAGGGCAAGCACGCTGCCGGCAATGCCTCGATGCCGGATTCCATTATGGAAATGCTGTCCGGCCCGATGAAACTGGTGATGAGCCTGATGGGCGGCAACGGCAAGCCGAAGGCCGGCTGCGAGATCAAGACCCAATACTGCACGGCCATTCCCATCGGCACCGCGCTGGCGCAGAGCTTTGACACGGATTTTGTGCAGCGGTGCGGCGACATCGTTGGCGAGGAGATGGAGCACTTCGGCGTGCATCTGTGGCTTGCTCCGGCGCTGAACATCCATCGTTCGATCCGCTGCGGGCGCAACTTTGAGTACTACTCTGAGGATCCGCTCGTCTCCGGCAAGATGGCCGCCGCCATGACGCGCGGTGTGCAGGCTCATAAGGGCTGCGGCACGACCATCAAGCATTATGCCGCCAACAATAAAGAGTACAACCGCACCCGCAACAACAGCATGGTTTCCGAGCGCGCCATGCGTGAAATTTACTTAAAGGGCTTCGGCATCTGCGTGCGAGAGTCCCAGCCCAAGGCCGTCATGACCTCCTACAACCTGCTGAACGGCACCCACACCGCCGAAAGCCGCGGGCTGGTCATGGATATTCTGCGCGCCGAGTTTGGGTATCAGGGCATCGTCATGACCGACTGGGTCACGCCAATGACCGGGGACGCACGCTCTGCCCACCGGGATTCGCAGGCGCAGTATGTGGCTGCGGCAGGCGGCGACCTGTTCATGCCCGGCAACAAGGGCGATTACGACAATCTGCTGCAGGGCATCGACAGCGGCGCAGTGACGCTGGAGCAGGTAAAAATCAATGCCTCCCGCGTGGTCAAAATGGCGCGGGCGCTGACGCAGGAATAAAACACAAAAACCTCTGCCAGACTTGATGTTTGCCTGGCAGAGGTTTTTTGGATAAGCATTTACTTTTCGCGGTACTCCATCGGGGTTTGGCCTGTGACCTCCTGAAAAATCCGGCTGAAATAGTTGCGTGTGCTGAAAGAAAGTGCAGTGGCAATGTCCTGCACGGTCTGGTCGGTGCTTTTCAGCAAAACCTTGGCGCGCTCGATCTTGACAAATTTAATGTAATCTGTCACGCTTAACCCTGTCTCCTCTTTGAATTTGTGGGTCAGATAATATTCCGTATAGCCCACCAGCGCTGCAATATCCGCCGCGCGTATTTTTTTATCGAGGTTCATCTCAATGTAGTCCACGCACTTTTGCACCTGCTGGCTGAGATACGGGTTGGTGCGGCATTTGTGCACACGCCGGACAAAGTCATCATACATCATAAGCCCGAGCGGTTCAAGATCATCCAATGTTTTTGCATTTTCAGCGGATTGGATATAGCTGTCCCCCAGCGCGTAGGCTTCCTCCGGCGAAAGCCCGCCCTCGATGGCGGCACGGCATACCAGCGAGGTAAACACAATGATGCTCGTCTTACTCTGACGCAGGGCGTCATCGCTGCGCACCGGCACACCCGTGCTGATTCCCATACTGGCGGAAAGCGCCTGCTTGTAGTTCAAGTCTCCGGTGCGCACCATCTGCAGAAGTCCCTGCTCTGCCATCCAGACCTTGTGGCGATCATGGGCAGGCTGCTGCGCTGCATTGCGTACCTGCGTCAAATCCTCGCTGTTAATGTCACTGATCGTAAGGTGGTTACCGGTCAGACAATAATGCATCATCAGAGCGTAGCGGTGCAAGACTGTGCATTGCAGCACCGGTACGGTTTTCAACGCCTCGTACAGCTGCATGGTCCATGCCACGCTCGTCTCCAGACGGTTATAGTATTGCAGCCCCTGCTCAATCCCGCGCAGCGAAACATCCTGATAAAACACCGGCCCGATGACCCAGGCACGTTTCAGCGCACTGCCATCCTTTTCAAAGGCCGCCGCCCATGTCATGCCAATGGCCGTGCCGAGCGTGACCGGCGTTGTGTGCCGGCTACCGTAATCCAGCATTTTTTTCTTGCAGCCGAATAAGTCAAATGCGCCGGAGAGGAACCCCGCTTCCGGGCAGTTGCTCTGCAGCAGGCTGCCATCGGCATTATAGCACCATGTATAAATGTTGCCGCCGCACTGGATCAGCTCAGAAAACAGCTCCATATTTTGAAAAACATCCATCGAATCACCCTCTTTTTATACCAGTATACCACAAAAAAGTGGCTGCCGTACAGACAACCACTGATATTCTTATGCGTTGGCGTATCCGCCCAGCACCGCAAGGCTGGGCTTCGGGGTGCGCTCCATCGTTTCGCGGTTCACGGCGATCAGGCCAAAGTTCATGGCATAGCCCTTCTGCCACTCAAAGTTATCCATCAAGCTCCAGTGGAAGTACCCCTTGACCGGGATACCATCGGCGATGCAGTGCTGCACGCCCGCCAAGGCTGCCTCGATAAACGCCACGCGGCGCGTATCATCAGCGGTAGCAATGCCGTTTTCGGTCACGATCAAGTCGCCCTTAAAGTCGGCAGCCACCTTGCGGATGACATTTTCCAATGCCTGCGGATAAAACTCGTAGTCCATCTGGGTCAGCTCGGCCCCCTGCGGGGCGGGCAACTGCCCCTGCGCACCGTACAGCGTGCGGGTGTAGTTCTGCACGCCGAGGAAGTCATCCTCCTTAATATAAGGAAGATAGTGGGTGAATTCCTCCTCCCACGCAGCGGCGGCAAAGGCTTCACCGCCCGGCTGGGCCTGCAGGTCATGCAGCGAGAGGGTCAGACCGACCTTGACCTCGGGGCAGATTGTCTTGATGGCCTCCCGCGCGGCGGCGTGAGCGCGCAGAACCAGCAGATCACCCTCCGGCGTGCGCTCGCTGACAAAAATTTTCGGCTGCGGCGTGCCGAACACGGCGGCGTTTTCAGCGGCAGCGTACTTCATGTTCTCCATCATCTTCTGGAAGTTCATGCCCACCTGTACGCTGCCTTCGGCGGATTTGCCTTCACTGGCAGCCGCCTTGGCGGCCTGCTCTGCCATCAGGCGGAACCGCTTGGAGATCGCCGCCAGCTGCAGGCCCATGTTGGCCTCATTGATGGTGCAGATGTAGTGCAGCTCACTACCCAGTTGCTCCATCACATAGCTGACATAGCGCTTGAAGTATTCGACCGTGGATTCTGCCTCCCAGCCGCCCTTGGCAATCAGCCACTTGGGGCTGGTGAAGTGCAGCAGCGTCGCAACAGGTTCAACGCCGTGCGCCTTGCAGCAGGCAATGACCTTGCGGTAATGCTCGATTTCGGCAGGGTCGAACTTGCCCTCCTCCGGCTCGATACGCGCCCATTCGATGGAAAAGCGATAGGCGTTCAGCCCGGCATCCGCCAGCAGTCGAATATCTTCCTCATACCGATTATAATGGTCGCAGGCAATGCCGCTCGGCTCAGAAAAGCTGGTGTGGGGCAGCTGCTCTTGTGCCCAGTAGTCGGAATGAATGTTGTTGCCCTCGACCTGATGGGCGGCAGTGGCCGCGCCGACAAAGAAACCTTTTTCAAATTTCTGCATAATTTTCTCCTTACCTGTGCTGTCTAAAGCAAATCAAGAAACTTCTCAGACCGTCAATAAATTGCATTCTTGCCTTATTGCGTGCGTAGGGGCGACCATTGGTCGCCCGCCAACTTACCGCAGCAACGCATTTTCCGGGACAGTTTTTTTGCAAGGCAAACGGGCACGGGCGAGCAATGCTCGCCCCTACAAGCGTTTTTCGACAGTCTGACTTCTGTACCTGTATCATACCATAACAAGCGCAAGTCGTGAGGGTATTATTTATCAAAGCAGGACAATATTTCGTGTTGCTTGAAATAATGCGCGAATTTTTGTTCCTCATCTGCTGATTTTTATCCCCTGCTGCCGTTTTGCTTCTGGTATAGTGGTGTCAGTGAGAAAAACCACCGCGGAATTTTTAGGAGGAAAACAAAATGTTCAAAAAGAAACCCACTGCTTCAGAAGTTGACGGCGTACAATACCGCCGCGCCAAGCTTTGGCAAATCATCTGCTATGCCTGCAACGGTCTTGTCGGTATGAGCGTCTATTCCCTCATTGGCATGGCGAGTTATTCCGCCAGCATCGGCTACGGCATCACGACCGCTGCCGTTGGCATTATTCTGACCTGCTCCCGTATTCTGGACGGCATCACCGATCCCCTGCTTGCCTTTGTCTATGACCGCGTCAACACCAAGTTCGGCAAGCTGCGCATCCTGATGGTTGCCGGCTTCCTGATTGAGGCACTCGCCCTCTATGGAATGTTCACCGGCTTCTCGTCCAAAGGGCTGGGGCTGCCGGTGTTTGCCCTGCTGTACATTGTTTACATCATCGGCTACACCATCACCAACATGACTGCGCAGACCATTCCCGCCATCATGACGAATGATCCGCGCCAGCGCCCGACCATCGGCGTCTGGACAACCGCCTTCAACTATCTGGTGCCGATGGCAATGTCGATGATTTTCAACGTTGTGCTGCTGCCCAAATGCGGCGGCACCTACAACCAGGCTTTCCTGACCGCTGCCTGCAATATGACGCTGCTTGCCGCGGGTATCGGCACCGTTTTGGTCTGTCTGGGCGTTTCTGCCTACGATAAGCCGGAAACTTTTGTCGGCACCAAAAAGTCCGAACCGCTGAAAATGTCCGACATTGTCGAGGTTCTGAAGCACAACAGGCCCCTGCAGTGCTACATTGCCTCCAATGCTTCTGATAAGCTGGCCCAGCAGGTCGGCAGTCAGGCCATCATCGGCACGCTGATCAATGGTATTTTGATTGGCAATATGGGTCTTGCCACGATTTTGACTGTTATCAGCATGATCCCGTCCATCTTCTTTGCAGCGTTCGGTGCCAAGTATGTCGGTAAGCGCGGCAGCAAAAAGGGCATTGTCAACTTCACCTGCATCAGCATGGTCATCACCGCCGTTCTGGTCGTGTTCTTCATTGTCATTGACCCCAAGCAGATCGGCGTCATGGGCAGCCCGGCCATGATCATCTATGTGGTGCTGACCCTTTTGCAGAACGGCTCCAACATGTGCATCACCACCTCCAACACCTCGTACATGGCGGATGCCATTGACTTTGAGCTGGACCGCAGCGGACGTTATATCCCCGCCGTTGTCTCCGGCACCTACAGCCTGGTCGATAAGCTCATCACCTCTTTTGCTGCTGTGATCGCAACCGGCGCTGTGGCGCTGCTGGGCTACACCACCACGATGCCCCAGCCCACGGATCCTTCCACCCCGGCCATCTTCTGGATGACCATGGCACTCAAGTTCGGTCTGCCGCTCATCGGCTGGGTCATCACCTTGATTGCCATGCGCGAATGCCCGCTGACCAAGGAGGAAATGGTCAACGTCCAAAAGCGCATTGCCGAGAAGAAGGCCGCTGCGCAGTCCGAGTTCTATAAAGAGCAGCTTCAGTAAGCCCATCCCACAAAAGCCGAAAGGGTTTGCAGCCCTTTCGGCTCTTTGAAGTTAAATCCACACATAAGGAGTCATGTTATGAGCAAGACAATTCTTTTGAACCAGAACTGGATTTTTTCCAAAGAAGGACACGACGAACCCGTCACCCTGCCCCACACCTGGAACGCCGTAGACGGTCAGGACGGCGGCAATGACTACTACCGCGGCACCTGCTGCTACACCACCGTGCTGCCTGACATCGTCCTGCCGGAAAACGGACGCGCCGTTTTGCAGTTTGACGCCGTTGCCATGACCGCCGAGGTCTATCTGAACGAGCAAAAGCTCGCTGAGCATAAGGGCGGCTATTCTGCATTTTGCGTGGACATTACCGATGCGCTGCGCAACGGCAGCAACCTGCTGCGCGTGAATGTGGACAACAGCGACAACGACACCGTCTACCCGCAGAAGGCCGATTTCACCTTCTACGGCGGCATTTACCGCGATGTAACGCTGCATGTTGTGCCCGCTGCTCATTTTGCCCTTGCTGAAAACGGCGCGGTGCCTGTCAGGGTCACGCCGATTGTCACGGACCTCAACGCCCGCCGCTGTGAAGTGACGGTGGAGGCCGCTGTGGTGGGTGCCGAAAGTGTCACCTTCACACTGGATGGCCAGCAGACGAGCGTTGCCGTCAAGGACGGCACCGCCAGAGCCGTGTTCACGCTGGAGCATGCCCGCCTGTGGGACGGTCTTGATGACCCGTATCTCTACACCGTGACTGCGCGGCTGGACAATGGCGAGACCGAGACCGCCCGCTTCGGCTGCCGCAAGTTTGAAATTGACCCGCAGAAGGGCTTTATCCTGAACGGGCGCTCCTATCCCCTGCGTGGTGTTTCCCGCCATCAGGACCGCAAGGGCGCGGGTGTGGCCATCACCAAAGAGATGATGGCGGAGGACATGGCGCTGATCCTTGAAATGGGCGCCAACACCATCCGCCTTGCCCACTACCAGCACGCGCAGGCGTTCTATGATCTGTGCGACGAAAAGGGTGTCGTGATCTGGGCGGAAATCCCCTACATCACGATGCACATGCACAACGGGCGCGCCAACACGCTGACCCAGATGGAAGAACTCATCGTCCAGAACTACAACCACCCCTGCATTGCTGTTTGGGGACTGTCCAACGAAATTACCGCTGCGTCGGCTGTCAATGAGGAGCTGCTGGAAAACCACCGCGCCTTGAACGAACTGGCGCACCGCCTTGACCCGACCCGTCTGACCACGATGGCGAACGTCTTTATGCTGGAAATCACCAGCCCGATTTTGGAAATTCCCGATGTGAACAGCTACAACCTGTATTTTGGCTGGTACTTGGGCGAGCTTGACCAGAACGATGACTTTTTTGATACCTACCACGCCAAATACCCAGACCGCTGCATCGGTTTTTCGGAGTACGGCGCGGACGCCAACCCCGCCTACCAGAGCGCCCACCCCGAAAAGGGCGACTATACCGAAACCTACCAGTGCGTCTATCACGAGCACATGGCAAAAATGATTGCTGACCGCCCGTGGCTGTGGGCGACCCATGTCTGGAATATGTTCGACTTTGCCGCCGACGGGCGCGACGAGGGCGGCAAAAACGGCGAGAACCAGAAGGGCCTTGTCACCTTTGACCGCAAAATCAAAAAGGACGCCTTCTACCTGTACAAGGCCTACTGGAGCAAGCAGCCCTTTGTACATACCTGCGGCAGCCGCTATGTGGACCGCACGGAGGATGTGACCGAGGTCAGAGTATACTCCAACCTGCCGGAGGTTTCGCTGTACAAGGACGGACACTTGGTCGAAACGAAAAAAGGCGACAAAGTGTTTGTTTTCAATGTGCCCATCACCGGCAAGCACAGCATTGAGGCCCGCGCGGGGGCGTATTCCAGCGTGATTCTGGTCAACAAGGTTGCCGAGCCGAACCCCGCTTACGCTATGTCCAACCGTCAGGTCGTGAACAACTGGTTTGACGGCGAGCTGGACGAAACCTGCTGGAGCGTCAAGGACAATATGGCCGCAGCCATGGCAGATGCCAAGGTGGGGCCTGTCTTGAAGGCCATCACCGACAAGGCGGCTGCCGCCCGCGGTGATGTAGCCGCCGCCGTAAAAGATAATCCGGCGCTGGTTGCCATGATGGAGCGCGCCATGCAGCGCATGACCGTGGAGAGTATGCTCAAGCAGGCCGGTGCAGATGCCGAGAGCATCAAACAGCTGAACCGCGTTTTGCAGGGCATCAAAAAGGATGTGTAATACGATGAAAACCTACTGCAACCCTTTGGATCTGGGCTACCGCTACCAGCATATGAAGGAGGGTGAGCGCATCGCCGGTTTCCGCGAGGGTGCCGACCCGACACTGGTGTACTTCAAGGGCAAATACTACCTGTTTGTCTCGATGTCGGCAGGGTTCTGGTGCTCGGACGATCTGCTGCATTGGGATTTCCACGCCGACCCCGATTTGCTCATTTACGACTACGCCCCCGATGTGCGCCAAGTCGGCGGGTATCTCTATTTTTCTGCCAGCCGCAAGGGGCGCAACTGCCCGATTTTACGCACGGCGGACCCGCTGACCGAGCCGTTTACCGAGGTCAGCGCGCCGTTCGACTTTTGGGACCCGGATATGTTCTGGGACGATGATGGCCGCGTCTATTTCTACTGGGGCTGCTCCAACACCTCGCCCATCTGGGGCGTGGAGCTTGGCCCCGAAACCATGACACCCATCGGCGAGAAAAAAGAACTGATCTTTGGTCGCGAAGAAGAACTGGGCTATGAGCGCCCCGGTAACAACGGGATCGTAGATAAAGAGAGCAGCGTGCTTTACAAGTCCATGAAGCCGTTCTATAACGAGGCAACCGGCAAGCTGGAGCTGCCGCCCCAGATGGCGCAGATGCCGGGATTGAACGCCGAAGTGCTGACCGCGATGTTCAACGCCGTCGGCAAGCCCTATATCGAGGGCGCGTTTATGACAAAGCACAACGGTACGTATTATCTGCAATACGCCTGCCCCGGCACCCAGTACAACACCTACGCCGACGGCGTGTACACATCCAAGTCCCCGCTGGGACCGTTCACGCTGCAGGCGTCCAACCCGTTTTCCGCCAAGCCGGGCGGGTTTATGACGGGTGCCGGACACGGCAGCACCATTGCCGACAAGTACGGCAACTACTGGCACGCATCCACGATGCGCATTTCGGTCAACCACGACTTTGAGCGCCGCGTGGGGCTGTTCCCTGCCGGGTTTGACAAGGACGGCGTGCTGTTCTGCAACCAGAATTTTGCCGACTATCCGCATGAAATCCCGGCAGGCAAATTTGACGCCGCCAGCCAGCAGCCCAAGTGGATGCTGCTCAGCTACCGCAAGACCGTGACCGCATCCTCCACCGCCGAGGGCAGCGACCCGGTGAATGCCGTGGACGAAGATTGCCGCCGCTGGTGGAGCGCGGGCAGCGACCAGCCCGGCGAGTGGCTGTGTGTGGATTTAGGCCGCGACTGCGATGTGCGGGCAGTTCAGGTCAATCTGGCGGACGAAGCACTGGCGGTGGACTTCCCTGCTGACAGCTACGGCGATGACCGCAAGACCCGCCACATCGAAACCCGCCCGCAGATTTCGCATTACACCGTGGAAACCAGCTTGGACGGCAAGGTGTGGACGCTGCGCGAGGATGTCGCCCGCGAATGCTCCAACGGCTACTATGAGTATGCCGACGGCATCCGTGCGCGGTATATCCGCGTGACGGGCGGCGAGTTGCCCTACGGGCAGGCTTTGCGCATTAGTGGGCTGCGGGTGTTCGGCAACGGCGAGGGCGCTTGCCCCGCCCAAGCCGACGCCAAAGCCGTGCGCGTGGATGCGCTGGACGGCAAAATCAGCTGGCAGCCCATCGAAAACGCCCAGGGCTGCAATGTGCGCTACGGCATTGCACCGGATAAACTGTACCAGAGCTGGCTTGTCTATGATGCCGATGAGGTCACGCTTTCCACGCTGATGTCCGGGCAGACCTATTACGTCTGCGTGGACAGCTTCAACGAAAACGGCATCACAACGGGAAAAATCATCAAGATGGAGGGCTGAACCATGCCCACAAAAGCAGTCCAGCAGTTTATGCTGGGAACCGTTTTAAGCAACGAAAACGAGGCGCGCCAGACGCTGGCCGCCATGAAAGCCGCAGGCTATGACGGCATTGAGCTGTGCGGGTTTATGATCCACCCCATCGGCTTTATGGTGCGGCTGCTGACCAAGGCGGCGGGCATGCCCGTGGGCAAGGGCGGCAACCTCGACTGGCACGCTTTGGTCAAAGAAGCGGGGCTGCAAGTCGTCAGCCTGCACACCGATTTGGGCAGTCTGGAACGCGACGCCAAGGCCGTGGCCGACGAAGCCAAGAGCTTTGGCACGAAGTATGTTGTCATCACGGGTATGTATCGCTTTGACTACGGCGATGAAGCCACGATGCACGACCTTGTCGCACGGCTGAACAAGACGGGCGCGGCGCTGAAGGCCGAGGGCGTGGAGCTGCTCTACCACAACCACAACTGCGAGCTGCGCCATGTGAACGCCGAAAAGCGTGCCTACGACATTTTGCTGGAGGAAACCGACCCGCAGTTCGTCAACTTTGAGTTTGACAGCTACTGGTTTACCGAGGGCGGCGCGAATGCGCTTGCGTGGATGCAGCGTCTTGGCACCCGCATGAAGCTGTGGCATATCAATGACCGAGGCACCCGCATTGCGGGCAGCGCCGTGACGCCGATTTTGAAAACCGACAGCATGGAGCTGGGCACCGGCAATATGGACCTCGACAGCCTGATGGCACAGGCGCTTTCCGTCGGCGTGGATGCCGTGATTCTGGAAAGCCACCGCAACTGGGTGGATAACTCTCCCGTCAAAAGTTTGCAGGTCAGCGCGGAATATTTGAAAAAGCATCTGTAACACGCAAGCCCCCGATTGGTTCGGGGGCTTGTTGTGTCGTCGGGTGGTGTGGTATACTGGATATGATGAATTGAAATTTACGGAGGAAACAACCATGGAAGATAATAAATCAACGACTGTCAAGAAAACAGTAAAATCAGGAATAACTTTTGGAAGTGCATTAGCTATGGTTATTAGTTATACGACATGGAAGTCTGTCGGTTGGGCGATTTTTCATGGTTTACTTAGTTGGGTGTACGTCATATATTTCCTTTTGCGTTACTAAATTCCAGTTTATCAAAGAAAGCGCCTGCCCTGCCGTAGAATTTACGGCAGGGCAGGCGCTTTCCTCTTATACTGTTTATACTGTGTGCTTTCCGGGGGCAAGGGTCAGCTTGCGTCCGTCGGGCAGGGTGACATCGGCGGTCAGATTGGCGGGGATCTCAAACTCATAGGTCACCGCGTCGCCGTCATACCGCCAGCCGCTTACGATGCGCCCAGCCGGGGAATCGTAGGCAGCTTTCGCCCAGCCCAGCGATTTGTCGGGCGTAGGTGCAATCGTCAGTGCGCCGTCCGTGTACCGGATGCCGCACACACCGCCGAACAGCCAGCCGCAGATGGCACCGTAGCTGTAATGGTTCAGGGATTCGTGTGGCTTGCCGTTTTCGTCAATGCCCGTCCATGTCTCCCATACGGTAGTCGCACCCTTGCCGACCTCATACAGCCAGCCGGGGGCGTCGGGCTGCAAAAGCAGCTTGTAGGCAGTGTCCGTATAGCCGTATTTTGCCAGCACATCGCACAAAAACGGCGTAGACAAAAAGCCCGTGTTCAGGTGGCAACCGTTCTCGATGACCATTTGGTTCAGCGTTGCGGCAGCCGCTTTGCTTTCGTCCTCACCCAGCAGGGCAAAGGCAATGGCACGGACATACTCGCACTGGCGGTCAGACTTGATAACGCCGTTCTCGGTAAACGCCGCGCGGTAGGCTTTTACCGCGTTGGCGGCGGTGCCGCGGTAGTTGGCGGCATCGTCCGCCTTGCCCAGTGCTTCCGCTACTTCTGCCAGCAAGCGCCCGGAGTATGCCAGATACGCCGTGCCAACGCTCTTGCGCGGGTTCATCATCGCCTGCATGGGGGTAATGCCCGGCTCGCACCATTCGCCGTAGTCCATGCCGTTTAAAACGGTAAACTTGGCGTAATCACCGCCCTGCTGCTCATCGGTTGTCTGCTGCGCGCGCCCCAGCAAAAAGCCGTACCAGCGCTGCATCATCTCGTAGTTGTCCGCCAGAATTTTGCGGTCACCCGTGCGTTTGTACAGGGCATACGGCACCAGAATCGCCGCATCGCCCCACCCTGCCGACATGCAGAGCATCGGGGTCATATAGCCGGGGCGGGCGTTCGGCGGGGCAATGTTCGCCATGCGCCCGTCCGGGTACTGGTTCAGGCGGCACTCCGCCAGCCATTTTTCCGCCACGGGGTAGCAGTCCATCAGGGTCATGCCGGTTTCAATAAACACGCCCATATCCCCTGTCCAGCCTGCGCGTTCGCGGGTCGGGCAGTCGGTGGGGATATCGCAGAAGTTGCCCTTCTGGCTCCAAATGCTGTTCTTGACAAGCCGGTTCACCGCGTCATTTCCGCATGTAAATTTGCCTGTCACCGCCATATCGGAGTAGACGGCGTGGGCAGTAAACGCAGCATCGGTCAAGTCGGCGTCGGTTTCGATCTTGGCGTAGCGGAAGCCCATGATGGTGAAGTGGGGCTTGAAGTGGTTTTTCCCCTCTTTGCAGACAAGCTCCAGCATCTGGGCGGTGCCGCCCTCCTTGTGGCGGGCACGGTCCTGGAAGTTTTCCTGGGTAAAGTTGCCGTTTTCGTCCAGCGCTTCGCCGCAGGTCAGCTTGACCTTTTGCCCGGCGCGGGCGGTCAGCGCCATCGCCACATAGCCGGCGATATTCTGCCCAAAGTCCAGCACGGTCTCGCCGTTGGGCGTTTGCAGCAGCTTGCCGGGGAAGGCTTCATGTTCCAGAATCGGCACGGTATTCATGCCGGTGATGGGCAGGTCGTCGCGGTAGGTGCGCACGCCGTGCCAGCCGGTCAAATTGCCTTCGAGCCGTGCGTCATAGACCTCGCCCTGCTGCATATCGTTCTGGCGGATCGGCCCGCACTGCGTTGCCTGCATCGAGCCGTCAGAAACGCAGACGGCTTGGCCGTCCACCTCCAGCTGAAACAGCACGCCCAGCGTATCACCGAACAAGTCGCGGTCACCGTCCACGCCGCCTGTGCTGCGGTGCCAGCCGTCACCAAGGGCAACCAGCAGCTCGTTTTCACTGTCGCACAAATATCGCGTTACATCGTATGTTTGCGCCGCAAGGTGCTTGTTGCCGGTAAAGCTGCCGGGGGCTAAAACCATATCCCCGACACGCACACCATTCAGCCATACCGCATACAGCCCCTTGGCGGTAATGTACAGCCGTGCTTCACCCTTGGCTGCAGTAAAGGTTTTGCGCAGGTACGATGCCGGACGGTGGGGCTTGTACGGCTCGGCTGCGCCCTTGCCTGCGGCTTCTTTTTCCGCCTGCTTGCGCTCCCAGTTGGGGCGGGCAAAGGCGTTGATGGCATCATCCCCGGGAATGTCGATTTCTTCCGTTTCGGGGTCTACCCATTCACCCTGCCAGTCGCTTTGCGCCAAGCCCGTTTCAAAGTGCGCCTCACTCCACGCGCCGGGGGTGTCGTTTTCGTCCCACAGACGCACGCGCCAGCACCCACGCACGCGGGAGCCGCCCACAGTCGGGGCATCGGCGTGCACGGCGGCGCTCTGCACCTTGCCGCTGTGCCAAACAGTCTCGCCGTTCGCGGTCAGTTCAATTTCATAGGCAGTCTGGCGCACGCCGTCAACGCACTGCCAAGACAAGAACAGCGGCCCGGCATCCATGCCAAGGGGCGCGGTAAGATGATTCGTTTTCAGGTTTATTGCTCGCATCGCTGGGTACTCCTTTTCAATTTACTCCCTATATTATAATGGAAATTTCCCAGCGGGCGAACTCAGAAATTACGGATAAGGGATAAAAATTTCAGAAGCATCGAATAATACATAAATTTTTATTCCATTTCCGGATTTGATGCCCTCCACCGTGCACCACCGGCGGGGATTTTTTATTGACATTTTTGGTCTATCGTAGTAGACTATAGGCAGAGATAGGTCTATTGCAATAAACCAAAAGGAGCTTACCCTATGCTGAACCATGAACCGCTTCGCCTTGCTGACGGCGAATACCGCTTTGCCTGCCTTGTGTGGGACAACGAACCGCTGCCCAGCGGGCAGTTGGTCGCGCTGGCCGCCGAGGGGCTGGGCTGGAAAAAAAGCACGACCTACACCGTTTTAAAAAAGCTCTGTGAGCGCGGCGTGCTGCAAAACGCCGATGGCCGCGTGACGAGCCTTATTAAAAAGGAGGACGTCCAGCAGGCCGAGAGCGCCGCAGTGGTGGACAAGACCTTTGACGGCAGTCTGCCGCGGTTCGTGGCCGCGTTTTTGAACTCAAAGCCCATCAGCGACGCCGAGGCCGCCGAGATCCGCGCACTGCTCGACGCCGCCCGCTATAAGGAGGAATAGCCATGCGCAGTACCGTTCTTGCCTTTTTGCTGTTGAGCGCCCGCGGCGGTGTGGCCGCGCTGGCGGCGTGGCTGGTCTGCAGGGCCCTGCGCCGCGCCCATGCGCCCAGTCGGCTCTTGTGCTGGCTGTGGCTGGCCGTAGGGCTGCGGTTCGTGCTGCCGTGGGGCATCCCACTGAAGCTGCCCCGCCCGGAGAGCGCCCCGCTGGCCGCTGCCGCCGACACCGTGCAGGAGCTGGGCGAGCTGCCGCTGCTGCCCCCTGCCCCCGCCGCAGCCGCAGCTGCGGCCCCGCTGCCTTGGTACGCCCGGCTGACGCCGTGGCACGCGCTGGCGGCGGTCTGGCTGGTCGGTGTGCTGGTGCTGGCTGTGCGCGGAGCCGTCGGCTACCTGAAATTAAAGCGCTGTGTGGCGCTGGCCTGCAAAACGCCCGACGGCTGCTACGGCGGGGCGTGCGTGCCCACGCCGTTCACACTGGGCTTTGTGCGCCCGCGCGTCTACCTGCCGGACAGCCTGCAAGGCCCGGCGCGGCAGGCTGTGCTGCTGCATGAGCGGACCCACATCCGCCGCCGCGACCCACTGGTGAAGCCGCTGTTTTATGCCGTCGTCTGCCTGCACTGGTTCAATCCGCTGGCGTGGCTGGCCTTGCGCGCCTTTGAGCATGACATGGAGGCCGCCTGCGACGAGGCAGCCGTGCAGGGCTGCACGCTGGCCGAGCGCAGCACCTACTGTGAGAGCCTGCTGCATTTTGCCATGCAGGGACGCCCCATCCGAACACCCGGAAGTCTTGCCTTCGGGCAGGGCAGCGTGAAGGAGCGCATTGTGCACCTGCTGCACTACCGCCGTCTGGGCGCGGGGGCGCTGGCGCTCTGCGCCGTGGCCGTGGGCGTCAGCGTGACGGCCTGCATGGTGCGCCCGCAGGTGGAGGCAGCCCACACCGCGCCGGAGCCGCCCGCCGCCACTGCCGAGACTGCAGCGCCGACACCGACACCTGCGCCCACGGAGACGCCCGCAGCCATGCCCGCCGCCGCACTGCCGACATTGAACGACGCCGCCAACAGTCCGCGGTTTGCCTGCCCGGTGCAGTACAAATACATTTCCCGCTTCATGAGCAAGGACAGCGGCCACCGGGGCGACGACCTGCATGCCGCCGAGGGCACCGAGATTTACGCCGCCGCGGACGGTGTTGTGCTGGCCGCGCAGGAGCATTACAGCTGGGGCAATTTTGTGGAGATCGACCACGGTACCGACGCCGACGGCCTGCGCTGGGTCACGCTGTACGCCCACATGAAGTCCTGCGCCGTTGTGCCCGGGCAGACCGTGACCGCCGGTCAGGTCATCGGGTACGTGGGGCATACCGGCTACACAACCGGCAACGCCTGCCATTTTGAGATGCATGTCAACGGCACGCTGGTGGAGCCGCGCTATTTTACCGTCTACGACGGCAGCGATGCCGCCGAACTGACGCAGGAAAAGGCAGATGAAATCCTGGCCGAAGCTGTGCGCAATGCGAGTTCCGACCAGGTGACTGCCGCCGATGGAGCCGCAGCCCTTTCCGGCGTGGAGCTCTTTACCCTGCCGGTCGCGCCCCCGCCGCAGGTCAGCGGCTATGACCCCGAAAACGGCCACCCCGGCATTGACTTTGCCGCTGAGGAGGGCGCGGAGGTTTACGCCGTTGCCGATGGCATCGTGACCACCGCCGACTACGATGCTGAAAAGGGCAACTATGTCGTGCTTGACCACGGCGGCGGGCTGGAAACGGAGTATCAGCACTTGAAGTCGTCGCTCGTCTCTGCCGGGCAGTCCGTGGTTCAATGCCAGGTCTTGGGATATGTGGGCAGCACCGGCAATTCCACCGGGCCGCACCTGCACTTTGAGGCACGGCAGGACAGCGCGCCCGCAGACCTGACCGGGACTGCCCTATTAGCGGAGTAACAAGATGAAATACAGGCACTTCCCCGCCGCTGCTCTGGCGGCGGGGCTGCTTTTTTGTACCCTTTTTTCGGGCCTGACCGCTTACGCGGATGATAAAAAGGGCGAATTAACGCAAAAGCAGACCGAGACGCGGCAGGAGTACGAAGCCGCACAGTCGGCCCTGGAAGAATTGCAAAACGAACAGACGCAGACCGAGAGCGAGGTTGCCGCCCTGACCGGGCAGGCCGCCGAGCTGGCCGGGCAAATTACCGCCGTGACCGCCGCCGTGCAAAATGCGCAGACCGTTTTGGACGAGCGGCAGGCCGCGGTGGACGCCGCCTGCGCCGCACTGGACGCCAAGCAGGCCGAGTACGACGCGCGGCTGGCCGTCTGCCGTGAGCAGCTGCGCGCGATGCAGCGGCTGGACGGCGGCGGAGCCGTCTGGCTGCTGGCACAGGCCAAAAGCCTGTACCAGCTGCTAACGTTCGACGCGGTTTTGCAACAGATGAGCGCGCGGAACAGCACGGTTCTGGCCGAGCTGGACGCCGAGGCCGCCGCACTGGAGCAGGCCCGCGCCGCGGCGGACGAGGCCGCCCGGCAGGCCGCCGATGCCAAGGCGGCACTTGAGCAGCAGCAGGCAGCGCTGGCCGACACGCAGACCGCGCTGGAGGCCGCACTGCTCGACGCAAACAGCACGCTGACCGCCCAGCAGGCCGCGGCCCAGGCACAGGCCGCCGTGACCGACGCCGCGAAAAAGGCCTATGCGGACGCCACCGCCGCACTGGACGCCTATGTGCGGGAGCAGAGCCGACGCTACACAACGGCGGACCTGCACCTGACGAGCCTTGACTTCCGCTGCCCGCTGGACAGCTACAGGCGCATCACGACGCAGTTTGCCGAGCCGGACCCCTGGGGCATCCCCCACCGCGGCACCGATTTTGCCGCGCCGGGCGGCACGCCCATCTATGCGATTGCGGACGGTGTCGTTAGCGCCGCGCGGACGATGAACAGCTACGGAAACTGCGTGCAGGTCAGCCACGGCACCGCGGACGACGGCCACCGGTACGACAGCCTGTACGCCCACATGAGCAGCATCGCCGTGGCGCAGGGGGCCGCCGTGCAGAAGGGCGACCTGCTCGGGTATGTGGGCAACACCGGCAATGTCTACGGCGCGGGCGGCGGGTATCATCTGCACCTGGAGCTGCGCGTGGACGGCAGCAGAGTAGACCCGCTGGGGTTTGTGCCGAGCCGATAAGGGGCGCATTGTAGGGGCCGCACATGTGCGGCCCGCAAGTTTCCGGCAGACGGGCTGCCACGGGAAGGCCGCGGGCCGGGCATGCCCGGCCCCTACAGGCAGTTGAAACAGGAAAGTGTGATACATTGACCTTCGGAGATTTATTATACTTCATCGGCTTCCAAGTCGAATACACCCTTGTGCGCATCGGGCGCGGTGTGCGGGCGGCGGCGTTGTGCGCGGCGCGGGCGTTGCTTACGCTGCTGGCTGTGGTGCTGCGGCCCGCAGTGCGGGCGGCGGATAGCTTTAAAGCAGCGCTCACCCATCCGCGGCAGCTGGCGGGGTACGCCGTGCCGCTGCTGGCCGCCGGGGTGCTGGCATGGTTCGTGCGCACCGCGCTGGCGCGGCCTTTTGTGCTGCGGGTCGAGGTCGGCGGGCAGGTCGTGGGCTATGTCACAGACGAGCAGGCGTTCGACGCAGCCCGCGCCGACGTACAGGCCCGCCTGACCGGCGTGGCCGACTGGGACGTCCAACCCGCGTACACCCTTGTCATGGCCGACGCCGACACCCGCCCCATGACCGAGCGCGAGACCGCAGATGCCATCCTGCGCGCCGCAGGCGGCGAGATTACCGAGGGCACCGCCGTCTATCTGGACGGCGCGCTGCGGTTCGTCACCGACGAGGGCGACCACCTGCGGCAGTTTTTGTACGCCGTGCGTGCGCCGTGGCAGACCGACGGTGTGCAGACAGACTTTGTCCACGCCCTGCGGCTGGTGGACGGCATCTACCCTGCCGCGGCCATCACACCGTACCGCGACCTGACCGCCGCACTGCGGGCGGACGACCTTTTGCAGGTCAAGGCCGTGCGGTACGAGACCGTGACCCGGGAGCTGCCGTTTGAGACCCAGACCATCGAGGACGCGGGGCTGGATTTTGGCAAAACCGAGACCGTGCAGGCCGGGCAGAACGGCAGCGAGCTTGTCACCAGCGAGATCACAACTGTGGCGGGCGAGGTCGTCAGCACCCGCGTAGTGGATGTGCAGCTTGTGCAGGCCGCCGTGCCGGAGGTCATCCACCGCGGCACGCGGCTGAAAAGCGGCATGATCGGCAGGCTGGGCACAGGCAGCTTTCTCTGGCCAGTGCCGGGGTATTCGGGCATCAGCCGGTGGGCCAGTCTGCCCTATGGACACCGCGGCGTGGACATCACGGCCCCCTACGGCACGCCGATCTATGCCGCAGACGCGGGCACGGTCATTGCCGCCCAGTGGCACAACCACCCCACCATGAGCTGGGGCTACTATGTGGAGATCGACCACGGCAACGGGTACAAAACGCTGTACGCCCACATGTCGTCCTTTGTCGTGCAGGCAGGGCAGACCGTGGAAAAGGGGCAGCTGATCGGCTATGTGGGGGCCACCGGCGCTGCCACGGGTTCCCACTGCCATTTTGAGATGTACTATAACAATGCACTTATCAGTGCGCGGAATGTGTTCCCGGATATGTGAGGTACAAGGCAGACGGGCTGCCGGGTTGTCGACTTAATTTATTTTGCAAATCGCTTTACTTTTTGCTTTCCGTATGGTAAAATTCTTTGCATAGTAAAGCTGACTAAGCTCTCGTTCAGGTGCAATGGCGCACACGAACGGGAGCTTTTTGCCTAAAACGAGGTGTTATCATGGATCACATTGACCGTAAAATCATCGACCTTCTGCAAAACAACGCCCGCGCACCGTTAAAAGAAATTGCCGACCATGTGTTTTTGTCCAGCCCCGCCGTGTCGGCCCGCATGGCCCGGCTGGAAAGCTCCGGCACCATCACCGGCTACCAGGCACAGGTCGACGCGCCGAAGCTGGGCTACATGGTCAAGGCGTTCATCAATCTGGACATGGACCCCCAGCGCAAGCCGGAGTTTTACCCCTATATCCAGAGCTGCCCCCATGTGGTGGAATGCAACTGCGTCACCGGCGATTACAGTATGCTGATAGAGGTGCTGTTCGGTACGACACAGGAACTGGATCAGTTCATCAACCACCTGCAGCAGTTTGGCCGCACCCGGACGCAGATCGTCTTTTCGACGCCCGTGGAGCACCGCGGCGTGCCCGTAGCCGAGCCGGAGGAGAAGCAATAAAAAAACAAAAAGCCTTCCCCATCGGGGGAAGGTGGCCGAGCGAAGCGAGGTCGGATGAGGGCGAAGTTTGCGCTGTTTCCCGTAAACGGGATATTGCCGACAACGCGGCCCTCATCAGTCCGCTTCGCGGACAGCTTTCCCCGATGGGGAAGCCCAGCGTGTCGAAAAACCTCCCTCTGCGAGGGAGGTGCCCCGAAGGGGCGGAGGGAGAGAACCTTGCCATAGCCCGAAATATTTCGGGCAGCCGTACAGTTCTCTCCCCCACCGCCTGCGGGCGGAGCCCCCTCGCAGAGGGGGCCAAGGGGTGAGCACACCTTTTTCGACAGGCTGAGCTTCCCCCGATGGGGGAAGCCTTTTTCCGTTATAAGTATCCCCCGCTCCGCAGAACAAAGATCCAGCCTGTCAGCGTCAGGGCGGAGAGAAGGGTCGTCAGGGCAATGCAGCTCGAGGTCAGCACGCCCTCATGGCCCATGTTCCTGCTCATGACATAAGCGCTCGGCGTCGTGGGACTGCCCAGCATGATGAGCAGTGCGACGAGTTCCTCATTCCGAAAGCCCATCGCTACCGCACAGGGCAGGAACACCGCCGCAAGGCCCACGGTCTTGATGAACGCCGCCGCCAGCGTGGGGCCGAGCTTTTTGATGGCCTTTGTCCCTTCAAACGACGCGCCGATGGACAGCAGCGACAGCGGCGTGGTCAGCGACGCAATGCTGCTGATGGTTTTGGTCGCGATCTGCGGCAGCGTGAACGGCAGCAGCGCATAGACCGTGCCGAACACAATGCCCAGCAGGATCGGGTTTGTGGCCACGCCGCGCAAGAGCTGCTTCGGGTCAGGCACGCCGCGCTGCTCGGGCGATTCCAGCATCAAGATCAGCACCGCAAAGATGTTGAAAAGCGGCACACTGCCCAAAATCATGAGCGGGGCCATGCCGGCGCTGCCGTAAATGTTCTGGATGAACGCCACGCCCAGCACGGCGGCGCTGCTGCGGTAGCCCGCCTGCACGAACTCGCCCACCAGCGTCTTGTCCTTCAAAAAACGTTTAGCCCCCGCCCAGACGGTCAGGATTCCGACGAGGGTGGCGGCAAAGCAGAACAGCACAAACCTGGGCCGGAAGTCGTGCAGGATGTCCACGCTGCCCATGTCCAGAAACAACATGAGCGGCAAAGTCACCTTAAAGGTCAGCCTGTCCGACGCCTTGCAGAACGCGGGCGGCAGAAAGCCGAGCTGCCCCAGCGCGTACCCCACCACCATGACAAGGAACACCGGCAGGGTCGCGTTCAGGCTGAAAATTAAATTTTGCATGGCAGTTCTCCCCTTTTTTTGCTGCCTTTATTCTACCATTCCCAACAAGTCTTTACAAGGCAGGGATTTTGCAAAATCTTTTTTCGGCAAAAGCCTTGACTTTTCCGGGGTGTTTGTGCTAGAATATCTCTTGCAGTCAATGCAACAAGCGGAAGTGCTGGAATCGGCAGACAGGCACGTTTGAGGTGCGTGTGTCTATGACGTGTGGGTTCAAGTCCCATCTTCCGCACCAAAAGAGAACCCCCATGGCGTATCCCGCCATGGGGGTTCTCTTTTTTCCTGCCCCTCAGACTAAACAAAGCCCCCCGGCATCCTCACGATGCCGGGGGCTTTGCGTTTATGGAAGGACAAAGAGAATCGCAGGGTTAAAGCTTACGCGCGGTACTCCGCGGGCAGCTGGTCGACGGTCTGCCACTTTTCCATGGCATCTTCCAGCTTCATGCCGTTCGCAACCGCGTCGCGGCGGCAGGCGTTGACAGCCTGGATCTCCTTCATCTTCTCGCCGGTCAGGCTGTAGCCCTTCATGGCGATGAGAGTGGCCGCCCAGGCGACCATCGGGATGACGCAGAACAGGACGATAACGACCACATTCATGCCCGGAGTGTACGGGTCATACTGGGTGGGCAGGTTGTTCAGACCGATAAAGGTCACGGCAATGCCGACGACGGTGGCGGACAGGCTGGAAACGAGCTTATCCACCAGGCTGAACAGCGTACCCATGATGCCCGGAATATACTTGCCGGAGCGGTAGGTCTCGTAGTCGGAGCAGTCGGCAACCATCGGAATGGGCATGTCGGCAGTAGCGTAGTATGCGCCGTAGCCGATGCCGAAGAACAGGATGAACAGAATCGTGTACAGGTTGATGGACAGACCATTCTCGCCCAGCAGGCTCAGATGGAATGCATCACCGTGACCCCACAGCAGCAGCAGGACCAGCACGCCGACATAGCAGGCCAGCGCGACGCTGACATACTTCGTCAGGCTGGCCTTCTGGCCCTTCTTCTGGCTGGTGCGCACAGAGAGAATGAAGAACGGCACACTGCAGGCGTAGCCCAGCACCATCATGGGCAGGTACAGCCCATCGTAAGCACCCATCATGCAGCCGTAGAGCATGCACAGGACCGTGGTGTTGTTGGCGATGGAGAGCGCCAGCTTCGTGCCCGCGCCCGCGATCATCAGACGCTGCATGGGTTTGTTTTCCCGGATGATCTGCAGATACTCGCTGACCTTGACCTTCTCGGTCTTTTCGCCGCCGATGCCGAAGTACTTGGGCTGATCCTTCTCCCAGATGCCGATGATGGCCAGGATGGTCAGCGCAATGGACATCACAATGCCCACGGGGGCCAGCGTGCGGAAGAAGCCCGCGGAGGAATAGCCGCCCTCATAGTTTTTGGCAAGGATGGGAGCCAGGAACTGCATAACGCCCATGCCCAGCAGACTGCCGACGGTGTTGAAGATCGTGAACAGCGGGCGCTGCTTGGGGTCGTTGGTCAGAACCGTCTGACCGGAACGGGTGCAGCTGGTCTGGAAGGTGTAGCCGATGACCCAGACAAAGTACAGGCCCACAAACGCGGCATAGCGTGCCCACATCATCGTATCGGGGATCATCGGGGTGATGCCGTACAGCACCAGAATGCTGGCGGCCATGATAAGGTTGCCGATGGCCATGAACGGGCGGAATTTGCCGAACTTACCGTTCGTGCGGTCCATCAGCGCACCGATGATCGGGTCGGTGATGGCGTCGCACAGGCGCATGGCCGTGACCATGACCGAGGCAAACAGAGTGCCCAGCGCCAGTACATTGCTGCCGAAGGTGGCAATGTAGGAAAGCACAAGGACGTAATAAACATTCGTGGCACCGTTGTTCAGCGGAAACAGTACCAGCTGGTAAAGTTTGGCGCGATTGACGCTGGACGCTTTTGCATTTTCGCTCATGGGCTGCTCCTTGTTGTGGAAAAAGAAATCTTACTCAAAAGTCCCCGCCGGGGCCGGCGGGGAGCTTACGGAAATTCTGTAGAAATCAGGCTTTCTTAGCGGCTTTCAGGGATTTTTTGAAATCCTTGTAGGCCTTGTATTCTTCGGTCTTGCGGAACTTGATGCCGCCAATGATCCACATCACGATGCCCAGCAGGCAGAAGAAGGTGGAGGCACAGGCAATGATGATGCTCATGGTGACAACCGTCGGGCGGGTGACCTTGATGGTGGTGTTGGCACCCACGCCGTTCATGCCGCAGGAGTTGGCGATGGCATACAGGTTGTGGTGGCAGGCCTCGCGCATGGCGGTGACGATGACGGGGTCGTTCTTGTACTTGGGCAGGGTGTCGGTGACGAAGGACATCATGGCGTCGTAGATGGACACACCGGCCAGAACGCCGTCGGGGCCGTTGACATACTGGGTCAGAACGTTATCGGTGATGACCATGCCGTCGCAGCCCCACTCGTTGCGCAGGATGCCGGTGACCAGGCCGTAGTTGCCGCCGGACCAGACAGCGCCCCAGCGGGTGTAGGCGATCATAACGCCGTTGGCGTTGCCGACCTCGACGGGAGCCTGGAAGGCTTTCAGGTAGACTTCACGGGCAGCCTGCTCGTTCAGCCAGACGCCCAGACCGATACGGTCCTGCTCGCAGTCGTTCAGGGCAAAGTGCTTCATAACAACGTGGACGCCCTTGTCCTGAATTGCCTTGACTTCGTAAGCGGACATCATGCCGGAGAGGAAGCCGTCCTCGGAGTAGTACTCGAAGTTACGGCCGCCGTAGGGGGTGCGGTGAATGTTGTTGCCGGGGCCGTACAGGCAGGCGATGTCGGCTTCCAGGCAGTTGTTGCCGATGACCTTGCCGATCTCGGTCATGATCTCGGTGTTGAAGGTGGCAGCCATAACGTCCTCAGAGGTGAAGGCGGTGGCGGTCAGCTGGCTCTTGTCGTTGCCCAGCAGGCTGGCGGTCAGACCCTGGGGGCCGTTCTCGTCACGGGTGCCGGGGGCTTCCACGCTCTTGACGGGCATGGTCCAGTGGAAGGCGTCGCCGATCAGGGAGTTCATCTCGTCGAAGGTCATCTGATCCAGCAGCTCGTCCCACTTGGGATCGTTGTAGTCCAGACCGATCATGTCGTACAGCTTGACGCCGTTCTTGGCACCGAGGGTGGGCATATCAACGCTCTCGTAGTCGGCAGGATCGTAGCGGATGTCCTTCAGGTCCTTCTTGAGCAGCTCGGTCAGGGCCAGCTTGACGGTTTCGGTGGGCAGGGTGCCGTTCCAGTCAGAGCGGCTCAGCCAGGTCACGGTCTCCTCAATGCCCTCGTACAGGTTGGGGTCGGCGCTGGACAGCTGGTTGGTGATGGCGGTGCCGTTTTCGCTGGTGGCATAGGTGGTGGTGTCGAGGGCATCCTCGGTCCAGGTGTAGGTCAGGTCGGCGTTGCCGTCGGCGGTCATCTTGCCGTTGGTGGACTCCACGGTGTAGCCCTTGGCAGCCAGAATGTTGTTGACAGCGTTGTGGGCATCGGTGGCGGCGGTGAAGTAGTAGTCACCGGCGTCGAGGATGTAGGTGCCGGCGCCGTAGGTGTCGTAGGAAGCAATGTCGCGCTTGTTGACGGTCATGGACAGCGTCTCGGAAGCGCCCGGCTCGATCATGCCGGTCTTGCCGAAGCCGACCAGAGAAACGGCAGACTTCTCGACGCCGTTTTCCTTGTCGTAGTCGGTGTAGGGGCTCTGGACATAGACCTGCACGGTCTTTTTGCCGGCCATGTCGCCGGTGTTGGTGACCTTGACGGTGACGGTGTAGGTGTCATCGGCGGCATTGTAGTTGACGTTCATGTCGCTGATGTCGAAGTCGGTGTAGCTCATGCCGTAGCCGAAGGGGTAAGCCACGATGTCGCCGTAGGCGTAGTCGCCTGCGTTGCCGTTGCCGGTGACGAAGTCCTCGTAGCGGGTCTCGTAGTACTTGTAGCCCACATAGATGCCTTCCTGGTAGATCATGTAGGACTTAGCCTTGGCGGACACATCGCCGCCCTCGACATAGCCTTCGTAGGTGGTGGGGGTGAAGTTCCACATGGCGGGGGCGCTGAAGTTGTCGTAGCAGTAGGTATCGACCAGGCTGCCGGAGGGGTTGACCTTGCCGGTCAGGATCTCGGCCACGGCATTGATGCCGGAGATGCCCACGTCACCGATCCACAGTGCGGCGTCGATGTCGTACTCGTTGTTCTTGAGGAAATCGACCTGCAGGGCGTTGGCGGAGTTGATCAGCAAGATGGTCTTTTTGACGGTGCCGTTTTTCTTCATCTCGGCAACGTTCTGCAGCATAGCCTTCTCGTTCTCGTCGAGCGCCAGATAGTTGACCTCGCCATAGGAAAGGTCAGCACCCTCGCCGCCGACGCGGGACAGGGTCACGATGGCGGCATCGCCGTACTGGGCAACGCTGTCCTTGACCTCGTCGGTGTAGACGTCCCAAGGCACCTCGGCGGTGACCTCACTGGATTTAGCGACCGTGCCGCTCTTGGAGCGAGCGTAGTCCTTGCCGGCGCCGACGGTGTAGAAGTCCCACAGGGTGGGGTTGACGGTGACACCGACCTTTTCGAGGGCGGTGCGCAGGGTGTCGGCGGTGGAGGCATCAATATTGCCGGAGCCGGTGCCGCCGTACACGAGGTTGACGCTGCTGCTGGAGAAGGTGCTGACCTTCGCGTCGGCAGCCAGAGGCAGCGCATTGTTGTTGTTCATCAGCAGGGCAGCGCCCTCGGCCTCGACCTGCTGGGTCAAAGCCAGACCGTAGTTGACCATCTCCTCGGCGGAGTTGAAGTCGCTGGTGTAATACTGGGCGTTGGCGTCCTCGTTCTGCAGCTTCCAGAAGCTGCCGCCGAAACGGGCCGCCATGGTGTTGTCGAACTTTTGCAGAAGGATGCTAAGCGGGATCGAAACGATCATCACCACGGCGCAGATGATTGCCAGAATCTTCCACGGCGTAATGTGCTTACGCTTGGTCTTTTTGTAGGCCTTTTTCAAGGTCTGCTTTTGCATTTTCAGATCATCCATTACGTTTTTCTCCTTGTTTTATATAAAACAGCCGCACGGTGCGGCGTGTTTCAAAAGAATACGATGCGATTTCCGGGAGGTTTGTAGGGGCCGGGCATGCCCGGCCCGCGGCTTTCCCGCAAATGCTCGTCTGCCATTCGGCTGCGGGCCGCACATGTGTGGCCCCTACAGCTTGGCGAAATTTACACCCAGTTTGCGCTGGTGGACTTTTTCTTAGTCAGCTTGTAGTCCGGGTTCGGGGCATCGACCTTGCGGAATACCGCATCGTCGATGCTGTCCCCTGCCACGGCCTGGACCTTCGTCTCGCCGTTCAGCTTGACACGGAACTTGAAGATGTGCTCGCCCTCCTGCTCACTCAGCTTTTCGCCGTTGACATAAAGGCTTACCTGCTTCTGGTTGGAGTAGACCTTGACCTCGATCTCATTCTCGGTGCGGTCCGCATAGCGCTTCGAGCAGATATGCACGAACGGCTCGTCGCTCCACCACGCTTTATAGATGTAGAAGCTGTCCTTCTTGGTCTTGCGGTCAAACGTGACCAGGCCCTTATGGTTCATACCCGGCTCGCCGCCCTGGTCGCGGGCGTCGGCGGCAAAGTCGTACATGTTCCAGACGTGGGTCGCCCACAGCCATTTGTGGCGGTCAAAGCAGCGGAGCATGTACTCATGGTAGATGGCCTGATATTCCTCGGTGTGGTCACCGCGGCGGGGATGGCTGCTGTGCAGGTTCGGCATACCCTCGGCGCCGTACTCGCTGAAGCCGAGCGCACGGTTCGGGTAGCAGAGGTGGAAGAAGTCCATCCAGAGGTCGTTTAAAAAGAGGCCCGGCACGTACCAGCCCAGATACAGGTTCCAGCTGACGAGATCCGTGATATGCGCTACCGGGTTGAAGGGGCCGCACATCGCGTAGCAGGCCAGCGTCGTCAGGCGGGTCTTGTCCATCTCATGGCAGAGATCGTTCAGCACATGATGGTTGTCGCGCATGTCGCGGTTGTCCTTCGTCGAGATCGTGATCTCGTTCGAGACGCCCCAGCAGACGATGCAGGCGTGGTTGTAGTTCTGGACGATCAGCTCCTTCATCTGGCTGATCGTGTTTTCACGGCCATTGGGCATGTGCTCGGAAATGTAGGGGATCTCGGCCCAGACGACCATACCGGCCTCATCGCAGAGGTCGTAGAAGTACTGGTCATGCTGGTAGTGCGCCAGACGGATTGTGTTCGCGCCCAGCTCCTTGATGAGCTGCATATCCTCGTCGTGCATCTCGCGCGTGATGGCGTTGCCCAGACCCTTGCGGTCCTGATGGCGGGAGACGCCGTGCAGCGGATACGGGCGGCCATTGAGGAAGAAGCCCCGCTTGGGGTCAACCGAGAAGCTGCGTACGCCGAAGCGCTGGCGTACCTCGTCCTGTACCTCGCCGTTCAGCACCAGACGCACCGCGCAGGTGTAGAGATACGGGTCGCGGACGCCGTCCCACAGGTGCGGGTGCTCCAGCGTGACCGTCGTGTCCAAGCCCTTGCCGGTCAGCACCTCGGCACCGGCGGCGTCGTAAATCGAGAACTCGACCTCGCCGTCGCCCTCCATCCAGGTCTTGACCTCGATGTCAGCGTTTGCGCCGTTGACAGTGGGCGTGATCTGCACGCCCGGGCCGCCGAGGTAAGCCAGCGCGATGTGGTTCCGGTTGACGACCAGCAGGCTGACGTCGCGGTAGATGCCGCCGTAGAAGGTGAAGTCAGCCTTCTGGGGGTAGACACGGTCATTTTTGCTGTTGTCCGCCTCCACGATCAGCTCATTGCTGTCGGCCAGCAGCGCCGTGACATCCGCGCGGAAGGTGGAGTAGCCGCCGTCGTGGCGGGCGACCTCCACCCCGTTCAGCGTGACCTTGGCGCTGGCATTCACGCCCTCAAACTGCAGCCAGACCTGTTGGGTATCCTTGTCAAAAGCGGGCGCCGTGAACTGCGTCTTGTAGATGCAGGTGCCGCGCCAGTAGTCGTTGCCGCCGTCCTGGCCGTCGATGTTGTTCCAGGTGTGCGGTAGGTCCACGGCAGTGGTCTTACCGTCAGGGCCGGTGAACTGCCAGTTCTTCATCAGCTTGGTCGTGCTTCGCATTGCGCCCTCCTGTGTTGTTTTTTACTGTACCTGTATTGTACAGAACTGTTAAATTTCTGGCAATAGGTTTGCGAAAAGTGGTATTTCTGGCGGGATATTCGGTTTTTGGGGTACAAAAAAGGCCGCCCGTTCTTTGTACATCTTGCACAAAAAACAGGCGGTATTTTTTCTTTCATCCCCTGGTGAGCGGCATCACGATTTTGACGGCGAACAGCTCTCCGCGGGGCTCTGTCGCCATGGTACCGCTGTATTTCTGCACGACACGGCGGGCAACCTTCAGCTCATAGCTGTGGCGGCGTCCGTGGTCGGACTGGCTGCCGGACAGCGTCGGGCCGATGACGTTGATGACCGCGAAGCCCTGCCGCCTACATACAAGCAGGTCGATCATGCGGCGGTCATTCTGCTGCTGGGCTGCAGCGTCGATGGCCTGGTCGAGCAGGTTCGAGAACAGCGCGTACAGGTCACCCGGCTCGATGGCCGCAAGGCAGGTGCCATCGGCCACGCAGTTCAGGCGGATGCGCTGGGCCTCACACAGCAGGCTCTTTTCGGTCAGGACGACGTCCAGCACCTCATTACCGGTGGCAGCGTTGGCGTCGTACATCCGGGCCGCCTGCTCGGCCTCGTCAAGGCTCTGCGTTGTGGCCTCGTCGGGCTGCAGGCGGCGCAGGTCGGCGATTTGAACCTTGAGCTCATGGCACTTGCGGTTGATGATCTGCACGTTCTGCCGTGCGATCTGGTACTGCTTGCGCTGGCGGTCATACAGAAGGTTCAGTGCGTCCATCTCCTTCTGCATGGCCGCTTTTTTGAAAAGCTCGGTCTGTAAATAGAGCAGCGTCACGCAGTAAAACTGGGTCAGCATCGACGGTGCGACTACCGCCGATGGCTGCAGCCCGACACGCAGACTGGCTTGCAGTGCAAAAAACTGAAAGACGAATATCACGCCCAGAAGTCCGGCACTGCCCAGCTGGCGAGGGCCGATGTGGTAGATGCCGTCCTCCGGCATCGTGCGCGCCATGGTATACCGGACCGTCACACAGCAGGCAATGGCAAAGCCCATCTGCCCCAGCAGCATCGGCGTGCTGTGCAGCGGCAGATGGCGCATTCCAAGCGCCTTCGCCGTCCAGATCAGAACGCGCCACAGCTCATAGGTCGACTCCGTCGTCAGGACAATCCAAATGCTGCAATATGCGCTGGCCGACCAGTCCAGCAGCGTGCAGAGATGGGTTGACACCGCAGCCCAGATGAAATAACCGCCGTAAATCACCAGCAGCATCGCCGGCTTGGCGTGGCCGCTGTTGGCCCAGATGATGACCTGCGCAAACAGCACTGCCGCGATAAAATTCAGGGCGGTGCGCATGGTAAAATTCCTGCGTTTTTTCAGCGGCAGCCAGTAGGCCAGCTCCGCACCGCACAGGCCGACAGCACAAACCACCCATGTCAGAAGTGTATCCACCTACAGCGCACCCCCGACATAGGCCGCCAGCGCGGCCAGAAAGGCCGTGCGCTGGCGGCGGCTGATTTCCAGCCGCTCCTCCCCCACCTGCACCAGATCATCCTGCACGCCCCTGACGTGGCGCAGGTTGACCAGATAGCACTGGTTGCAGCGCGCAAAGTGGTAGGCAGCCAGATCCTTTTCGGCCTTCAGCAGACTGCCGCGCACCGACCAGGTATCCGTGGCCGTGTGGTAGTGCAAAAGGCGGTCCCGCGTTTCCAGATAAAGGATGTCGTCGGTATCCAGCAGCTGCACCCCGCCGCTGACCTGCAAGGCCACCTGCCCGCCGCGGCGGCGCTGGATGCGCTGCAAGGCGCGCTCCAGCTTGGTGCTGAACTGGTAGTAGCTGACGGGCTTGAGCACAAAGTCGAGCGCGTCGACCTCATACCCGCGGATGGCATACTGTGCCATGTTGGTGACGAACACGAGCACCACATCCGGGTCCTGCCTGCGGATGCGCTCCGCCGTCGGCATACCGCCGAGCTTTGGCATCTCAATATCCAGAAAGATGATGTCAAACCCGGGGCGGTACGGCTCCACAAGCTGTGCCCCGTCCGAGAAGGCGGTCACGTCCAGCTGGTGTCCGCTCTCCTGCGCATACTGCGCGATGAACCCGCAGAGCTGCGCCCGCATGGCGTCGTTGTCCTCGACCACGGCGATTTTCGCCATCTGCTGTGCCTCCTTTCCTGCATAAGCCTGCCTATTGCATATATATTTATTATGGCAAAAGACAGCAAAAAAAGCAACACCTTTGCAGGAAAAGGTGCTGCCGTTATGATAAATTTTATACCAGCATGACGAGCGTGCCCGCGACAAGCATGGCCAGACCTGTCAGAGCCTTTCTGCTCAGGCGCTCATGGAACACGATGTAGGAGAACAGCACCGTGACCAGAATGCTCAGCTTATCGATGGGCGCGACGAGGCTGGCCGGGCCGAGCTGCAGCGCTTTGTAATAGCACAGCCAGCTGGCACCCGTCGCCAGACCCGACAGACAGATGAAGCCAAGCTCATTTTTGGGCACCGCCTTCACCTGGCCCTGCTTGCCCTGCACAAACACCATGACCCATGCCATGATGAGCACCACGCCGGTGCGCAGCGCCGTACCGAGATTGGACTCGACCCCGGTGATGCCGACCTTGCCCAGGATCGAGGTCAGCGCCGCAAAAATGGCCGAGCCGAACGCCGCCAACATCCAGCCGCTTTCCTCTTTCTGGACACCGCCCTTTTTCTCGATCATCAGGAACGTGCCGACGGCGATCAGCACAACGCCGATGCCTCTGGTCAAGGTCACACTCTCACCCAGCAGCAGTGCAGCCAGCAAGATCGTCATGACCGTGCTGCTCTTGTCGATGGGCACGACCTTATCGATCGGCCCGCGCTGCAAGGCATAAAAATAGCACAGCCAGCTGGTATCCGTAGCCAGACCCGACAGCCCCAGGAATACCAGACTTCTGGCCGGGATGCTGGCAATCGTCCCCTGCGAGCCGACCACAAACACCATGACCCACGCAAAAATCAGCACAATGATCGTGCGGATAGCCGTGGCCACGGTGGAATCCGTTTTGCGAATGCCGCATTTTGCCAGAATGGATGTCAGACCCGCGAACAGCGCAGAGCCGACTGCGTACAATAACCACATACAAATCGCCTCATTCAGCACTATTGTACGCTCTTTGCCAGTCTTGTGCAACCTGCTTTTGTACAAATCGCGTTTTTACGCAAAAGCCGCACCCCGGTCTCTGCGCGGGGTGCGGCTTCGTACTTATTCGCTCAATTCATGCGCCAGCAGATAGAGCATGGCGGCGGCCACGATAAACCCGAAGGCGTACAGCTTGCCGGGCAGCGTATTGAGCGCCCCGGCATAGATGCCGATGAACGGGATGTGCGCCGTGACCGTGCCCAGCACGCCGGCGTACTCGACCTTCAGCGGGTCGGGTTCGGCGTTGGCGTCGCCCTTGGTGACAAGCTCGCCCTCGACGATGTGGTTTTCCACAAGGCGGTGGATCACGACGCTGCTGCCGCTCCGGTAGGCGACGATCTCGCCGGGCTGCAATTCCTCCGGTGCAGCGGGCTGCACCAGAACAACGCTGTGCACCGGGATGGCCGGGTCCATGCTGCCGCTGACGACGTCATAGACCTGATACCCCAGCAGCTTCGGCACGCTCAGCGGCAGGCAGACCGCCAGCACGGCCAGCAGAATGACCGTGCCGAGGACGCGGCAGACAACCGCCGCGGCGCGGTGCGGGCGGCGCTTGGCATCAGGCGTTGTTGTCATGCTTGCCCCCGTTGTTCTTATTTTTATTCTCGTCCTTATCCCTGCGGCGGCGCAGCAGGAGGAAAAGCAGAAGAATCAGCGCGGCCAGCACGATGGCGACACCCGCGATCAGTGCGGCTGTGGCCGTGGGTGAGCCTCCGGTCAACTGCTCCACTGCGTCCCTGATCTGCTGCACCAGACGGCCCAAAGGCGTCTGGTTGTCGTCGATGTCCTCCTCGTTCAGAGCGCTGTCGCCGTCCTGTCCGTTGGCATTGGCGTTGGGGGCAGGCGTTGCGGCGGGCTGGATTTCCTCAATAATTTCCTCGTCGCCGTCCTCATCGTCGGTGTTTTCCTCATCCTCGCCGTCGGTGACTGACGTGCCGCGGTCCGTTCCGGTCGTGCCGCCGTTCGTCACGGTGGTGCCGCCGTCCACGATAATGACCTCGTCCTCCAAAATCTGCGTGTAGACGAACGTAAAGACGTTGTCCGCGCCGTTGGCGGACAGGACCTTGGACAGGTTGAAGTTCAGCGGGCGGTATCCCTCGATATAGAGGTACGCCACAACGGCCTCATCGCCTACGTTGCCGTAGTAGGTACGGCTGTCGGCCAGCGCGTTGCCGTCCTCGTCCTGATACTGGACGGTGTATTCCACCATATCGCCGCGGATGCCGTAGGCCACAACGTAGTCCGCGTCGCCGTCCACCAGAAAGGACGGGTCAGCGGCGCGGGTGTTATTGTCGCGCCCGGACAGGCGGATGCCGCTGATATAATACTTCGTGTCATCGTTCAGGCGGGCGGCGTCCCCGGCCTGAAACGTCACGCGCGCGCCTTTATGCAGGCCGCTCAGTTTGATCGTCGTGCCGTCGGATGTCTGGGTGTAGGTGCTGCCTTCCACGGTCACACCGCCGCCGGTCACAGTTCCCTGCCGTCCGGCAGAGAGGGTGACGCTGTAGGTGTATTCCTCGGCCAGGGCCGCAGGAGCCAGCACCACCAGCAGCGCCAGCGCCGCCAGTGTGCTGAAAAGCCCGAGAAGGTGCCGGGTCAGTGCTTTCATGTGTGCGGCTCCTCCTTTTTCTTCGGCGTATCCCGCTTCGATTTGCGCAGCTTTGCAAGACCCAGCGTCAGCAGGGCAAGGCCGCTGATGCCGCAGATGGCTGCGATCACCAGCGGTTGGCTCTCGTCGCCGGTCTGCGGGATGCGGGTCACGTAGACCTTGCGTCCGCTCCGGGTGTTCTTGCCCAGGCGGCGTCCGTGGCTGCTGACGGTGTCGGTGTAATTGCTGTCAAAACGTCCGCCGTCGGCCACATCTTTCAGCTCCACCGCAAAATTCATCTGCAGCTGGGCCAGCGTGTCCTGATAGGCATTGCCCTGCGTCTCGCCGTCCAGCGAGACCTTCAGCGTGACCGCAGCGCTCTGCCCGGCCAGCAGCTGGTCGAGATAGAAGAAATCCTCCAGCGAGTCGGTAGCCTCATGCAGGCCAAGCCCGGCCTGCTGGTCCTTCTCGCCGCCGATGGCTTCGCTGCTGAACAGCGTGGCCTGTTCCCCGCCGGGGCCGGTGTAGGTCAGCTCATAGGTATAGCCGCCGCTGCGGGCGACGGTCTGGCTTTCCTCCAGACTGCGCAGGACCTCGTTCGTCATGTACCAGTCGGTGATGGCGTCTGTGGTCGCATTCTGCAGGTGCACGGTCAGCGTGACCGAGTCCCCCGGCTGCAGCGCGGTCATGGCGTCGTCAAACACGCTGCTGCGGAAGTTCGATTCCATCCCCTTGCCGGTGAAGGCGACGTTCCAGTCGTCCGCGCCGGTGTAGTGCTCGGCGGCGGCAGGCAGGGCCAGCCCGCAGGCCAGCACTGCCGACAGAAGCAGGCCAAGCAGCTTTTTCAGTTTCATTCCTTAGCCTCCCTCTTATTGCAGGCTCAACCGGCCATCGTTCGTGATATTTACCCGCACACCCCAGGCGCTCAAAATCGCATCGGCGGCGTTGTGGGTCTGCACGGCATCGACCTCGGCTTCCAGATTGAACTGCACGCCGTCGTAATCGTAGGTCGTCGTGATGACAGTCTGCCCGGCGGCGTTCGTCGTGCGGGTCTCGGTGACTTTGGCGGCCAGTCCGTCGTTGATGGTCAGGGTATCGCTTAATGCGGGGGCCGCCGCGCCGGTGGGCAGGATATTCGTGTAATACAGCACGCGGCGCTCCGCCGTGCGGGCGGACGTGTCCTCGACCCAGCCGCTGCCCTCGGTCAGATGCAGGTCGATCCAATCGGGCGAAAGTTCGGTATTCTTGCTGCCGTCGGCGTTCGTCCAATAGGTGTACAGCTTGACGCGCACATACTGGTCAATACTGCCGGTGTTGCGCACCGCGATGGCCTCGGGGTAGCTGCGGCCCAATTGCAGCTGCTCACCAGCGGGCAGCAGGCTTTGCAGCAGGGTGCCGGTGGTCTCGTTCCAGACGTCATCGCGCTGGGTGTAGTTACGCCAGCTGACATCCTGACCGTTCTCGGTCAGGGTCACGCCGATGTCATACATCTGCACCTGGGCGGCGTAGTCCTGGCTGAAATAGGTCAGCGCCGCGCGGGCGGTCTGGGTGCCGCTGATGGCCAGCAGCACAGCCGCCGCGGCCAGCAGGGCAATGGCGGCCAGCGGGCCGTGTTTTTTGCGCTCGGTCATCTCACTGCGCCTCCTTCACATCATAGCTGCTGCTGTCGGAGGAAAGCGTCTGCGACCAGTCGGCGTAGGGCGTGCCGTCCGCAGCATAGCGCACGGCGGCGGCCTCCTGCACAACAATGACGTTGAAGCTCTCGGCCTCGTCCGCCGGGACATTGCCGATGGCAATATCCAGCTCACTGCTCGCACCGCCCGCCGGGACGATGGCGTTATAGTACCAGCAGCCGTCTGCACCCTCGGTCCAGCCCTCGCCGGTAAAGGTCAGCGTGTAGCGGCTGCCGCAGAACGCCCTGACGCGCACATAGCACGGCAGACTGCCGGTGTTGCTGACCCGGACGCGCTTGGTCCAGTTGGCAAAGCTCTCCTCAAGGGAGGTCGTCTCCCCCAGACGGATAGTATACCCGCCCTTTGCTGTGGCGTAGGTCGTAAAGTAGGCCAGCGCCGACTGCGCACCGGCGGCCAGCGCCAGCACCGCAGCCGCCGTTACCAGCAGCACCCGGGTTTTCTTGAGCAATTTCATCTGCAAAGCTCCTTCGGAAGCGATCACTTGTTGGAATAGTTCTGGGTCAGCTGCCACTGGCCGTCCGCGTAGGAGAAGGCGTTCGTGACCGCCGTGCCGTAGGTGCGGCGGCGGTTGTAGCGGTTGACAAACGCGGCCTCGTTCTCCGCGGGCAGGGTCTCGCTGCCATCGTTGTTTTTGACCATGGGCCGGGCGGTCAGCTGAATTTCCCCGCTGCCGTCCGGTGTGTAGGACGCACCGCTGTAGACCTCGGTCACGGTGACGGTGCTGTCCACGGGGATGTTCTCAATGACAAGCTCCTGCGCCGCCGCACCGGTAAAGGTCATGGCGTACACATTGCTGAACACGTTCTCGCCCCCGGCGTTGACGGCCTCGACCCGGAACACAAAGCTGGCCGGGCCCTGCAGGGCGCTGTAGTCGGTAAGCTGCTTTGTGATTTTGATTTTCGTCAGGGCCTTCTCGGCGGTCAGCTTCAGGGCGGCGGTCACGTCGTAGTTGTCGCTGCCGTCCCAGCTGCCGTTTACCTCGCCGTTCACAACGGGCACGGGCAGCAGCGTCGGTTTGCAACTGACGTTCCAGATGCCGTCCTTCGTCGTGAAGGTATCGATGACCAGCAGGTACAGGCCGGTTTCCAGATTGCTCGCCCCCGCGCTGCCGCTGCGGAAGGTCAGCGTCCCGGCAGGCTCGGCGTCGGCGGCCAGCGACGCGGCGGCATCGGCCAGGGTGCGCAGCTCGTCGGCCTTCTTGTCCTTGAAGTTCTGCACATCCTCGCCCGCCAGCGCCTCAAAGCCCGGCGCCGGGGTGTAGTAGTAGCTCTCGTCCACCGACGCAATGCGGTAGAGTCGCCCGGTGAACTCCGTCGCCTCGATCGCTTCATGCTTGGCGGTGCCGTCCCTGTCCTGCCCGTCCACCGGGGAGAGCGTAAGCGTCAGGCTGCCACGGGTGTCCACGTGCAGGGCACGCGCCGCCGGGGCCAGCGCCAGCACAGCGGCCAGCAGGCAGACCAGCAGCACAGCGGGGAAGGTTTTCTGTAGCGTCTTCATGGGGTCTCTCCTTTTGCAGATTTCGTGCAAAATTCAGCGCCTTTTGCGGAAGCGCACCAGCAGCACGGTGAGCAGCAGCAGCAAAATGGGCAGGGCCACAACGGGGGCAACAAGCATCGGGTCGATGCGGGTCGCGTCCGGGGTCACGTTGATGTGCTTTTCCGCGGCGTTCTCCACGCGGCGTCCGCGCACAAGCAGGCGGTGGGTGTTGATGCCGTAGGGCGTGCAGGTCATCAGGGTCATGTAATCCTGCCCGTCGGTGATGAGCAGGTCCCGGACCTGCTCCGGCAGGACAATGGAAATTTGATCAACCTCGTAGGTCAGCAGGCGGTCCAGCACCGTGACGGTGAAGGTGTCCCCTGCCTCGAGCCGGTCAAGGTTCGTGAACAGCACCGCACTGGGCAGACCGCGATGGGCCGACAGTACGCAGTGGGTGGACGCGCCGCCCACCGGCAGACTCGTACCCTCGAGATGGCCGACGCCGACCTGCAGCACGCTGTCCGATGTGCCGTGATAAATCGGCAGCTGGACGTTGATTTTATCAATTGTGATGTAGCCCATAATGCCGGTGCCGGAGATATTGAGCGTGTCCTCATACCCGGTAATTTTCTCCGGGTCGTAGAACGCATCGGGGTCGGCGGCCAGGCGGGCGTTGTAGTCGTCCGCGGCGGCAAAACAGGCTTCGGTGTTCTCCGGCGTCAGGCTCTGGGCGGTCTCGTCATAGCCGGCAATGGCGCGGGAGGCGTGCCGCTGGTTCCACCAGTCGGACACGGTGGGGTATAACACCACGGAGAGTCCCACGAAAAAGAGCAGAACCAGCAATATTGTAGATAGATGCTTTTTCATGGGTTACTCCCTGTTGTTATAACCGAATCACTTATCGCTGTTCATGCGCTTTTTGGTGATGAGCAGGACAGCGGCAGCCGCCATCAGCAGACCGCCGATAATGTAGAAGATCGTGGTGCCGATGCCGCCGGTGCCGGGCAGAAGCGTGCCGGACTGGTTGACGACGTTGGTGGTCAGCTCGCTCTTGTCAGCGCTGGGGGTGAAGGTGATCTTGCCGCTGGCGGTATTGCCGCTCAGGCTGGTCAGAATCTTGGTGCGGGCCTCACCGTTCCACGTAATCTTGTGGTCAGCGGTGACGGTGAATCTGATGGGTTCGATGGTGTTGTAGGTCGCAGGGGTCACGGTCTCGGTCAGGATGTAGTCGCCGTCGTCGAGACCCTTGAAGGTGAAGGTCGTGCCCTCGGTGTTCTTCACAACGGTAACGGTCTTTTGGGTACCGTCCTCGAGGACCTTCTCCAGCGTGAACTCTGCGCCGGTCAAGGCTTCGCCATTTGCCTTGGTCTTGTTGACAACGACCTGATAGGTAAAGACGATGACGCTGTCGTCGGGGGTGTTGCCGGTCTCGGGCTTACCAGAGCCGCTGTGCACCTTGTTGGGGTTGTTGGAGAACTCGAGGTGGGCGGTGTTCACGTTGCCCTGATTGCCCAGAACCGCCTTGTCGTTCAAGGTGGCGGTGTACTCCACGGTAATCTTGGAGTCAGCACGGACGTCGGTAATGGTCTTCAGATTGTCAAAGACAACGTCGAAGGTGTCGCCGTCCGTAGTGCTGGTCACAACGCTGTAGCCAGTGGTGATCTCTGTGGCGTCCACAAAAACCTTGACGGAATCCTTGTTGAAAGTAAGGCCAGGCTCGGCTTTATCGTGGAAGGCAAAGTAGTAGGTCTTGTAATCAGCATAGTTGCTGGCAACCGTGCCCTCGAGCTTGAAGGGAACCTCATCGCCGATGTCGTAGTCGGCAGAATCCTGCCAGTCGGAGGTCGCACCGGTGGTGTCATTGGTGTCCTTGACTTTCTTCTCAAAGGAAGGGACATTGCTCTTGGGGGTGATGGTCACATCGCCGACGACCTGAACGATGTAGGTGGTGTAGGTGTCAGTGCCGGAGACAGTGTTGTCCTTATCCTTGATGAGGTAGTAACCGGCGACAGCGCTGTAGGTTGCACCGTTGCTGATGGTCTCCACGGGGGTGCTGTCCAGTTTGGCGTACCTCTCAACGACATCCAGTTTCTCGCGGTCAGACTTGGAGTTGACATCAGTCAGCTCGGTGATGATGGTGGAGTCAACGGCCTTGCCCACGGTGCCAGTGCCGTTGACACCCCACTTGACGTTGGAGAGGATGCCCTCGCTCAGGTCACCGGTGAAGATCTGGTAGATCTCATACTGGTGCGTGGTAGCGGGGGCCGTGATGGTGTAGGTAGTTGCACTATCCGCAAAGGCGGGCAGTGCGAACGTGAAGATCATCAGCAGGGAGACCAGCACGCTCATGGCCTTTTTGAGTGTTTTCATCTTGTTTTCCCTTCTGCCCCGTGGAGCCGGGGCCACGCATTTTTCTTGATTTCCTTCTTATCTCTTTTACTGCGCCTGCGCAAAGCAAGACAAAATTTATCCGGTTTGTCTCCCATCTTTACGTCTGCGCTTTCTGCAATATCCACACAGCAGGCTTGCGGCCATCAGAGCCAGACCACCCGCCATATAGGGCGTTGTTCCGCTGCCGCCGGTTTTGGGCAGCTCATATTGGGAGACCATGCGGTTCTTAATGTCCGCCTTTACCAGCCAGACGCCGTTTGCGTCCTTCGTGGGCAGCGTCTGCACAAGGTCGGTGTTAAAGCCGGGGACTGCATCCTCGGTGATGAAGTAGATATAACGCTTCCCCTCTGCCGCCTGTACGGACAGGTAGCGGAACGCGCGCTGCCAGTTATTGGCTGCGTTCAGCTCTGCGCTGGCGAATTCTTCCGCCGCTGCGCGGCCCTGTGCAAGCTCCTGCTTCTCCGACTCGTTCAGCGCCGCGCCGGACTGGTACTTGTTCCACAAATCGTCGGAGACCTCAAACCGCCACAGGCGCACGGTGACAGGGGTGCGGAAGGCGGCATCCAGCGGGGTGTTGCCGTCGTCCAGCGTCCATTGCTTTGTGACCTCAACGTCCAGCGACTCCTTTGTGTTGGCGACGTAGTCCGTGCGGGAGGTGCTCGTCAGGTCGATGGGGTTGTTGTAGGTCGTGGCATAATCGTCCGGCCTCTTGTCGTCTTGGCCGGGGCGGCTGAAATAGAAGGCATACTTTGTCGTGGTGTCGGCTGTGTAGGGGTACGGGGCTTCTTCTTCTTGTAAGAAGTAGATCGTGTAGAAGTCGTAGCCATCGTTCTGGACAATGCGGAGCTTGCCGTCCGCATCGGTGGTGTAGGTGCGCTCTGTCCGGGTCTCGGTGCCGTCCTTTGCGACACTGTAGACGCGGAATTTCGCGCCCGGCAGCGTAATGCCGGAGGTACGGCTGTCCACCTTGACCAGCGTCAGCGCGTTCTGCACCGAGCCGCCGCCGGACGCCTTGACCCAGTCCAACGTCTGGTTCTTGCCGTCCGAGCCGTTTTTGACGCTGGACAGCGTGGCCGTGTTGGCAGCCTGCAGGGAGAAGTTGTTTTCCGTGCCGCTGTACTCAAACTTGTAGCGGTATTTCAGCACCAGCGGCATACCGTCGGGCAGGTCGGCTTCTATTTTATACTCCGTCTTGCCCTCGGCGTTGGTTCCCTTGGAGGATTTCCAACTCCACTCATCGTCGCGGAGCGGCTCACCCTCGGTCAGGGTACCGTCCGCATTGCGGGTGGCGTGGCAGAGCTGCACCGAGCCCTCCTTTATATAGGCGGAGAGCTGGCCACTTTTATCGTCCGCCAGCGTCATCACATCGTTCAGCTTCAGCGGACCGCCGGACTTGTAGGTCTTGCCGTAGGGGTTCAGCTCGAGACGGTAGTCAATCGCGTGCTCGGCAGCGTTGACCTCGCCGGTCTTGCCGACGGGCTGGGCGGCCTCACCGGTGCGGTCATAGTTCAGATCGCCCGCGCCGGTGGCGCTGCCGTAGGGCTTGCCGTTCTCCGTCGTGATGGTGACCTGGTTCGTAACGTTCTGGAAGAGCTTTGTCTCGCCGGGGCCGATGGCGTCCCACGCTTCCTGCGTGAGCTTGCAGCTGTAGCAGACGTGGAACCACGAGCCAACTGTCGTCTTTTTGATGTAGTCCCTCGGGTCCAGCTTGATCGTGACCGTCTTGGTGCCGTCGGGGTTTTTGACAAGGTCAATGCTCTTTACCTGCAGATACTGCGATCCATAACTACCGTCTACCGTCTTAGCAAAGGTATTGCCGCCCCAGGTCCAAACCTGATTTTTATCAATGGATGCCTCCGTCTGGGTAAGGCCGATCCAGACCTTGGTCGGCTCAACCTCCTTGGGCAGCGTGTCCACAATCTTGAGTTCCTTCGGCTGTTCCTCCGCCTGGCGCTCAAAGTAGACCTGCACGCTCCAATAGAACTCGGTGTCGCGGCTGGTGAGCTTTTTATCCGCGCCCCAGTTGTTGCCCCAGGTGTATTTTTTAACACCGTACTTGTAGTAGGAGACTGTTGCCTCGGCCTTGGAGCCGTTATCCAGTGAGAATGTGTTTATGGCCTCGACGGTTGCTCCCGGGTTCAGGCCATCATTCATCTTGACCGTAGACTCATAGGAGAAGGTCAAGCTCTCCCCCTCCGGGACGTTCTGGGCAAAGGCAAAGGTCACATAAACAGCCTTGTCGTTTTCGGCAAGCTCCTGCAAGGTGACATCCGCGCCTGTCGACGGCTTGCGGAATTTGATGGAGGTTTTGTCCACCCACTCGCTGTCCGCCAGTGTAGTGTACAGCGCCTCGGCCTGCGCCTTTGTCAGGTAGTGCTCACCGTTTGTATTGTTTGACATAACGTCCGTCGCCTTGGTGCCCGCCGGGATGCCGCCCGACGGGGATGTGACGGTGACTGTCCACTTGACCGTGGCATTGCCGTTGGCGTCCATGGGCTGCTTTTCCGCCGTCTTGTTGACGATGGTCGTCGACTTGGGCACACCTACCGAGGCATTGATATCCCAGCCGTCAAATGTCACTGTGTTCGTCTGCGTCCAGTCTTTGAGCTGTGCCTTGGCCGGGGTGCTGTAGGTGATGACGTAGCGGCGGTGGTTCATGCCGTCCGCATCAGCTTTAAATTTTACGTTCTTGACGTATTCCTTGCCGTCGGAGCCGGTCACGGTCTCCACCGTGTAGGACGTCGTGTCGTTTTTGTCCTCGTGCCGCTTTCCGTCCTCGTCAAAGTAATACGACGCAATTTTGAAGCCGACTTTTGGAATCTTGCCGGAGACATCGCTGCTGTCTTCGGCAAACATCGAGTCGGTCAAATCCTTGCCTGCAATGTCATTCTGGCCCAGATTGTTGACCGTGATGGTCCAGTTGATGACGTTGTTTTTGCTGTCGTAGTCGCCCTTTTTCGCAATGGCCTCATGCTCGACCTTTACCACGGCTGTGGCGCTGTCGGTAACGGTGTCATTCTTGAGCGTGTTTGTGGAGGCAGCCGTCAGCGTGTTCTTTGCCGTGTTGGCGTAGCTGCCGTTCTTGGGCGGGGTGGTCAGCTTGTACTTGTACACGACCTTGTAGGTGTTGGGCTTTGTCGAGTCCTCGGCCTTTTTCAGCGCGGGCAGGTCGTAGGTGAAGGTCTTGCCCGCCAGGTCTTTGCTGGTGATTTTATAATCCTCTACCGATTTTCCGTCGTTCAGCGTGACGCCGACGATTTCCAGCGATTCAATGCCGGTATCGTTCAGCCCGGTCAGTTTATCCGTGATTTGGATGCGGCCCGGCGTGCCCTTGGTGGAGGTGATCGTCGCCTCGTAGTACAGCTCGCCGGTGTCGGACAGGTAGCTGCCGGACTTTTGCACATGGATGTCGCTGCGCGCGGTCTCGTTAGCGTCGTATTTGATTTGGTCGGACTTGATGGTCAAATCCAGCTTTTCATGTACGGTGACTTTGATGTCACCATCGCCGTTGAGCTTATCCGCGCCGATGGTCGCGTTAAAGTAGAAATCACCCGTGATGGTGGCCTGCGTGAAGCTCCGCAGGAATTCCGCGCGGAACTGCATATCGACGTAATATTTACCGTCCGTTCCCTGCTTGAGGGTAAAGTCGAAGGCGTCGACCTCACCGTTTTTGCCGGTGTACTGCGTGCCCAGCACCGAATCCGGGATGCTGATGCCGTCCGGCAGCGTCAGCGTCATGTGGCCGCCGACTTCGTCCGCCTTGGTCTTGGGAATTGCAAAGTCAAAATGCAGCTCTGTGGTGAAGAAGTTGTTGACCTTGTCGTAGACCGTGCTCTTGGCGTAACCGCCGGTCAGGTAATATTTTGTCTCCGTCGTGCCGTCCGCGTTAATGACCGTGTAGGAGCCCGCCAGATCAAGCGGCGCGCTCTGCACCACAGAAGCACCGACCATATAACTGTCCGCTTCCAGCGTCATGAACGGGGTGTCCTCGTCCTCTTGCACGTCCTGCTCAGGCGTCGCGGTCCCGGGGGCGTCGGCGGCGGTTTTTTCATCCGGGTGATCCTGCGTGTACGCCGCAAAGGCGTCCGCCGTGGCGGCGTAGCCCAGGATCGTGTCGGAGTCCGCCGGGACGGTCAGCTCGGCAACGGTGTTGTCCACGTCGCCCGCGATCAGAGTCAGCGTCGGCACGCCGCTTGCCGTGTCTACGTCCGCGACAACCGCGCAGGTCTCGATCTTATCGTCGTGGCCCAAAAATACGATGTCGCCGGGCACAGCCTCATGGCCGGGCCCCTGCAGCTGACCCGCCTGGCAGAGCGCCACCGCCCAGGCATTGACGCCCGCGGCGTTCGCCGTGGTCAGGCAGTCCTCGTCCACACCGGCGTAATGCAGGCAGAACGCGGCGAACATGCCGTTCCAGCCGCCGTAGGGGCTGCCGTACCATGCGCCGTAGCGGGTATAGCCGCCGCGGGCACCGTCGTCGTTCAGCTGCCAGTTGCGGGTGCTCTCGGCATAGCCGACCTGGCTGGCCGCGATGGTCACCGTGTCCTGCGCCCAGTCGCCGGTCAGTGCCTCCTGCGGGAAGGCTTGGGTCCAGTCGGCCTCCCCCTCGGTGTCGGCCTCGGGGTCGCTGTAGCAGTCTGCCGTGTGGGTGTGCTCCGGCAGGGTGCAGATCAGCTCACGCTTATAGCAGGCGTCGGTGTGGATATGCTCCCCTGCCCCGTTCTCCGGCGTGTCCGCGGTGCAGTCCAGCACCGTTGTGTAGCAGCTATCGGTATGGGTGTGCTCCTGCAAGCCGCAGGAGGCTTCATTCGTCATGGCCGTGCCGACCAGCTTGAGCCGCCAGAACACCGCCAGACAGACCAGCAGCGCCAGCACCCCCAGAAACCAGGCATAGCGATGCTGCCGCCGGTGATTCCGGTCAAAGCGTTCTATATACTCTTTCACGATGTTTTCCATAAGGCTTTCCTCGTCTATTTTTGCAATAAAAGCGAGATTCTGTCAAAAGGATACACTCTCAAAAAAGCTCGTCCTACGATTTGTTCCTTCTCAATGCAGCCAATCACGCTGCTGCGGCTGTCCACCGAGGTCGAGCGGTGGTCGCCCATAACAAAATAGCGGTTTTCCGGCACCTGATACGGCAGTGTGATGTCACACTCACCCAGGGCCTTGTCGGTCACGTAAGGCTCGTCTAACTCCTGCCCATTGACCGTGACATTGCCCGCGGCGTCAATGTCAATGATGTCGCCCGGGCCGCCGATGACACGCTTGAGCAGCAGCTTGTTCTGCCAGTACAGCCCGCAGATGTCGCCGGTGGTGAAGCTTTCGCTTTTCAGCAGCAGAATAATGTCTCCGTCGGCCAGCGTCGGTTCCATGCTGGTGCCGGACACCTGCAGCACCGGCAGAAAAATCGTGGCAACCAGCACGGCCAGTGCGGCCACGACCAGCAGCGCGTAGATCGTGCTGCGCAGCGTGCGGTTGTATTTCTTTTTGTATTGCAGACGCTCGCGCTCCTTGGCGACAGCCTCGGCGGAAGGGATCTCCACCGTGCGCGGCGTCGGGACCTGTCTGGGCATATAGGCTCCTTATTCCTAAGGCAACACCGCACAATTCCCGCCTAACGGCTTAAGCACCGCTCCGGCGGCTGCGGCACGGCATCTGCGTTGCCAAAATGCTCGATAAGACATCCAGTATTATCTGCGCTTTTGGCTTAGCAGATGCCGCACCTCGCTCGCCGTATCGGCACTTAGAATTATGTGGTATTGCCCTAATCTTCGCGGGGACGGCGCTTTTGCAGCAGGGCTGCCAGCTCGGGGCTGACCTGCACGGCCCTGCGCACCTGCCGACGGAAAAGCTCCCACTGTCTGTCGGCCTCCCTGTTGGCCCGGCTCACAATGTCGTCGGCCTCGCGCCGGGCATCCGCCAGCAACTTATCAGCGTCCCGCTGTGCCCGGGCGGTAAGCTCGTCCGCCTGCGCGCGGGCGTCGGCCTCCCCTGCTTTGAGGGATGCAAGATATTGATCTGCCGCCGCCTGCGCGTCCTCAAACACATGGTTCAGGCTCAGCGCAGCCTCGGCCAGCGAGCCGGCCTGCTCCCACTTGAGCGTTCGGTCGTCCAGCCTTGCACGCAGTTCCTCATTCTGCTGCTCGAGCTGGTACTGGCTCTGCTGCATCGCGTAGATGATTTCGACCAGCTCCTCGCGGCTCATGCGGCGCAACTCTTTTTCCGCCATGATGGGCCACCTTCCTTATTTAATAGGCAGCGGCGTCTGCCTCTTTTTGCTATGTTGCGGCTGCACTGTTTCCAGACACAGTTACATAATATTATAACCCGGGCATTACGCCTTGTCAACGCAGTTTTGGGGCCTTTTTGTCATATTTTATTGGTTTTTCTGTTTTGTTTGCACAAAACAGATACAAAAAAGCACCTGCCGCGGTGTGCAGCAGGTGTTCATCAGTCGTCAGCGGTCCGGCTCACAGTCGAGGATCGACGGGATGTCCGTCCAGCGGTCTGCCTCGGCGGTGTAACGCTCATGCAGCCAGGCGACGGCCTTATCCAAGCCCGCCTGGTCGCCGTCAAACAGCTGCGTCTCGATCTTTTCCTCGGCGGTATGCTCGATGCTCCACGGGCCGGGCCAGACCTCGGCGCAGAGGGCCTCGCGCTTTTTCTTGCCGCTCTCGTCGCTCGGGTCGGGCACTTTGATGGGGGTGATGACATAGCGCATACCGCCCTCTGCCCCGGAATACGGGTTGCCGTTGTGGAACCAGTGATAGATCGGGAATGCGTCAAGCATGGTCGGCACCTCTTTTTGCACAAATAAAAATGCCCCGAAGCGAAACGCCTCGGGGTATCTTGGAGCGGGATACGAGTCTCGAACTCGCCACCTACTGCTTGGGAAGCAGTCACTCTACCGGATGAGCTAATCCCGCATCAGTGACTGCTATTATAGCGCAAATCAGGTAGGTTGTCAAGGGGGCAAGTTGGCGGCAACGGCGCCCCTCACCTTTAAATCATACTGAACAAATCCACCTGGCTCGTTTCGGGCAGACTGCCCAAAGCGCCGACGGCGCGGAGCTTGTCAAAAACAGACTGCGCCACACCGCTGGCCTGCTGCAATTCCTCCACCGAGATATACTCCTGCCCGTGCATCGTGGCCTGTTCCAGCGCAACGGCGGCGGCATCACCCAGACCGCGGATGGCCGTGAACGGCAGACGCACCTTGCCGTCCTCAACCACGTACTTGCTGGCGTAGCTCCTGCCCAGCTCGATGGGCAAAAACTCGCAGCCGCGCTGCAGCATTTCGTTTTCCAACTGCAGGCTGACCAGCGCGTCATCGTCCTTGGCGGTGCGCTCGTCCTTGGGGATCTTTTCGTTGTCGCGCAGGTGCTGCTTCGCCACACGGACGCCGCCCACGGCGGCCTCGTAGTCAATATCCGCGCCGCGCACCGTGAAGTACACCGCGTAGAAGATGGCCGGGTGGTAGACCTTGAACCACATCAGGCGGATGGCCGCCATCAGGTAGGCCACGGCGTGGGCCTTGGGGAACATATACTTGATCTTGCGGCAGGATTCAATATACCAGTCGGGCACATCGTGCTCGCGCATGGCTTCCTCCCACCCGGGCTTGAAGCCGCCCTTGGCGACCTTGCCCTTACGCACGGCCTCCATGATGTCGAACGACATCTTCGGCTCCAGTCCCTTGCGCAGCAGGTACAGCATGATGCTGTCACGGCAGCCGATGACCTCCGCAATCGTGCAGGTGCCAGAGCGGATCAGCTCGTCGGCGTTGCCGGTCCAGACGTCGGTGCCGTGGGACAGGCCTGAAATTTGGATCAGCTCGGAGAAATTCTTCGGCTGTGCGTCCAGAAGCATCTGGCGCACGAAGTTTGTGCCCATCTCGGGGATGCCGAACGTGCCGGTCTTGGAGCCGATCTGCTCCTCCGTCACGCCGAGGGCCTCGGGGCTGGTCAGCAGACTGTAGACCTTCTCGTCGTTCATCGGGACGGAATCAATCGGAATGCCGGAGTATTCCTCAAAGAACTTGTAGAAGGTCGGCACATCATGGCCCAGCTCATCCAGCTTGAGCAGCGTATCGTGCAGGTATTTAAATTCAAAGTGGGTCGTCAGCAGACCGCCCTTGACGTCGTCCGCCGGGTGCTGGATGGCGCAGAAGTCGTAAATGTCGAAGGTATCCGGCACAACGACCATGCCGCCGGGGTGCTGACCCGTCGTGCGCTTGACGCCGGTGCAGCCCATGACAAGGCGGTTTTCCTCGGCGCGGTTGACGGTCTTGCCGCGCTCCTCGAGGTATTTTTTGACGTAGCCGTAGGCGGTCTTATCCTGCAGACCGGAGACCGTGCCCGCCTTGAACACGTTTTCCTTGCCGAACAGTTCCTCGGTGTAGCGGTGGACGTGGGACTGATACATGCCCGAGAAGTTCAGGTCAATATCAGGCTCCTTGTCGCCGTAGAAGCCTAGGAAGGTCTCAAACGGGATGTCGTGGCCCTCGACGATCATCGGCTTGCCGCAGACCGGGCAGGTCTTGTCGGGCAGGTCGAAGCCGTCAAAGTGTACGCCGTCGTTGATCCACTCGCTGTGCTTGCAGTTGGGGCACAGATAGTGCGGCGGCATCGAGTTGACCTCGGAAATGCCGGAGAAGTGCGCGACGGCGGATGAGCCGACGGAGCCGCGGCTGCCGACCTGATAGCCGCCCGCATTGGAGTAGGCCACCAGACGCACGGCAATGACGTACAAAACGGCGTAACCGTGACCGCAGATGGAGTCCAGCTCCTTTTTCAGCCGCTTTTGCAGCACGTCGGGCAGCGGGCTGCCGTAGTCGCGCGCCGCATGCTTCCACGTGTCGTCGCGCAGCTCCTGTTCCGCGCCCGGGATGCTGGGCGGGTAGGTGCCCTTGGGGATGGCGCGCAGGTTGTTGTCGATGGTCGCGGCGATCTTGTTGGGGTTCGTCACCACAATTTCATACGCCTTTTCCTGCGGCAGATAGCTGAAATCTTCCAGCATATCGGGCGTGGTGCGGAAGTAGAGCGGGGCCTGGTTGTCCGCGTCCTTGAAGCCGTTGCCGGCCTGCAGAACAGCGCGGTAGATCCAGTCCTCCGGCTCCTGAAAATGGGAGTCGCCCGTGGCGACAACCGGCTTATGCAGGTCCTCGCCCAGCTTTATGACGGTGCGGTTGAAGTTTTTGATGGCCTCGATCGAGTCCACCTGCCCGTTGCGCACCATGAATTCATTGTTGCCGAGCGGCTGCACTTCGAGATAATCGTAATAATCGGCAATGCGGAGCAGCTGTTCGTAGGGCTGACCGGCCACGATTGCCCTGTAAAGCTCACCTGCTTCACAGGCCGGGGAGAGCAGCAGGCCCTCGCGGTACTGGTTCAGCAGGCTGCGCGGCACGCGCGGTTTCTTAAAGAAATACTGCGTGTGGGCGGCGCTGACAATGCGGTAGAGGTTCTTTAAGCCCACCTGATTCTGCACCAATATAATAAGGTGGTAGTATTTCTTTTTCAGCACCTCTTTGTTGCCGCCGAGGCCTGTGTTGATAGACTCCACCGTATGGATGTCCTTTTCCTCGAGGTCGGTCAGCATGACCTCATAGATGCGGGCCAGCGCCATGGCGTCATCGACGGCGCGGTGATGGTTGAAGGGCGGGATCTCGAGGTGCTTGTTGATGGTATCCAGCTTGTAGTTGCGCAGCCCCGGAAAGAGCGCCTGCCCCATCGGCAGTGTGTCGATATAGGTGTTCTCGTCCCAGCTGACGCCCGCCTTCTCCCCTGCTTTGCGGATGAACAGCATATCAAAGCTGTGGGCGTTATGGGCCACAAGGATGTTGTCCCCGCAAAATTCTTTAAAAGCGCGGATGGCCTCCTCGGGCGTCGGGGCGTCGGCGACCATGGCATCGTTGATGCCGGTCAGGTCAACGACCTTCTGCGGGATCGGCTTGCCGGGGTTGACGAAGGTGCAGAACTTCTTTTCCTCGTTGATCTTGCCGTTCTCGACATAGACCGCGCCGATCTCAGTCAGGCGCTCGGTGTTGGAGTCGAGACCCGTCGTCTCGGTGTCAAAGACGACGAACGAGCCGGAGAGCGGCATCTCGGCGCTGCCGTAGACTGCGGGGATCATGTCATCGACGAAGTAGGCCTCACAGCCGTAAATCAGTTTAAAGTTCGGGTCTGTTTCGTGGATGGCATCGGTGGCCAGCATCGCTTCGGGGTAGCCCTGGCAGACGCCGTGGTCGGTGATGGCAATGGCGCGGTGGCCCATGCGGTGAGCCAGACGCACGATCTTGCCGGGGTCGTTGAAGCCGTCCATCGAGCTGGACTTGGTGTGCAGGTGCAGCTCGACGCGCTTTTCGCCGTCGGGCGCGGTATCCTGGCGCTGCTCACGCTCGACCTGCAAAACGTCGTAGGGCATGATGACAAAGTCATGCTCGTACTTGTCGTACATATAGTTGCCGCGGACGATGAGGGTCGTGCCGGGCTTGAGGCCCTCCCACTTGGACATATCCGCGTTTTCTTCCCCCATGACCTTGAGGTTGACGGAGCCGGAGTAGTCGGTGATGGAGGTAAAATAAATCTTGCGGCGGCTGCCCTTGACCTCGGTAGCAAAGACGTCGCCCCAGACCGTGACCTTGCCGCCGTCGCCCAGATCGTTGAGGCGGCGGGTGTCGGTGGGCTTGAACTGCTTGCCGTAGAACAGCTTGACCGGCTTGTTCGTAAGGGCGAGACCTTCAATCGTAAAGTCGGGCGGTGTCTCCTTGGCCTCGAACTTGACAACGGGGGCCTTCTCCTGCAGGTACTGCTCAAACTCCTCCTCGGTGCGCGCCTTACCGGAATCGGCCAGGCGGACAACGGGCAGACTTCCTGTGCGCTCCTGGATCATCTCGGCCAGCACGCGGGGCAGCTCGACGCTCTCAAGGATCTGGCGGCCCGCGCTGACGTGGACCGTGATGCCGTCCTCGCCAAAGGTGACGGGCTCGGACTTATCGAGGAAGCCGTTGACCGGCATTCCCTTTTCTTTCAATTCCTCGATCATCAGGCGCACGGCCTCGGGGGTGATGTTCGGGTAGGCAAAGTAGCTGCGGACTTGCAGCTCATACCCGGCGAACACCTCGGCAAGGGACGCACAAAGACGCCCGCACAGCGCCTGATCCAGAGGTTCAGCACTGCGCAGGCAGATGACGACCTGTCTTTGTGTGCGGTAAAGCTCCACGCGGTCCACAAGCACACTGCCGAACGCCGCGCAGAACTGCTGGTCCGCCGTAAACTGCGGCCAGACCTGGGTGACAAATGGTTTCAAAAGGTTCGTACCTCAATAAATGGGTGGCAATTCTTGTAGGGGCGGCGTCCTCGACGCCCCGCGGGCGGATGCAGGCATCCGCCTCTACGAGGGTTGGCTTCCCCCTCGGGGGAAGCTGTCCGCGAAGCGGACTGATGAGGGCGGAGTTGCCGGGCATTACCCACAAACGGATTGCCGAGGACAGCTTGCCCCTCATCCGGCCCTGCGGGGCCACCTTCCCCCAAGGGGGGAAGGCTTTAGGGGGTCACATCTTATGAATTTCGTCCAGCAACTGGCCGACAATATCGCCCTTGAGCATACGGATCTTCTCGCCGCGGATGAAAAGCAGGGCCTCGTCCTTACCGCCGGCAATGCCGATGTCGGCGTCGGATGCCTCGCCGGGGCCGTTGACAACACAGCCCATAATAGCGATCTTGAGCGGCTTCTTAAAGCCCTCGTCCCGCAGACGCGCCTCGACCTCGTTGGCGATCTCGATCATCGGGTACTGGGTGCGGCCACAGGTCGGACAGCTGATGATCTCGGGACCGGCGACGGCGTAGCCCGCCGCGCGCAGGATGTCATACCCGGCGTAGACCTCGTTCTCGGGTTCATCGGTCAGACTGACGCGCAGCGTGTCACCGATGCCCTCCATCAGCAGACCGCCGATGCCCATACCGGATTTGATGAGGCCCATGCGGTTGCCGCCGGCCTCGGTCACGCCGACGTGCAGGGGGTAGTCCGTCTGGCTGGCCAGCAGACGGTACGCCGCCATCATGCGGGGCACGTTGCTGGATTTGATCGAAATAACGATATTATCAAAGTCGTATTTTTGCAGCAGCCGCACATGGTACATGGCGCTCTCCACCATGGCCTCGGGCACGGGAGCGCCGTACTTGGCCAGGATGTGCTTTTCGAGGCTGCCGCCGTTGACGCCGATGCGGATGGGCACATTTCTGGCGTTGCAGGCGTCGGCCACGGCCTTGACACGGTCATCATCCCCGATGTTGCCGGGGTTGATGCGAATTTTGTCCGCACCGGCATCCAGCGCTGCAAGCGCGGCGCGGTAGTCAAAGTGGATGTCCGCCACAACGGGGATGTCCACCTTCTCTTTAATGGCAGCCACGACGGCGGCGTCCGCCGGGGTGGGCACGGTCACGCGGACGATCTGGCAGCCCGCCTTGGCGACGCGCTCTGCCTGGGCCACGTTGCCCGCAATATCCTTGACGGGCACATTCAGCATCGTCTGGACAGCAATGGGGTTCGTGCCGCCGATTTTAATGTTGCCGATCTTGACTTCTTTTTTTAATTGACGCTGCATCGTAGTTCTCCTTATAAGAATCGTGAAATATCGTGCATCGTGACCAGAATCATCAGCCACACCAGCGCCACCGTACCCGCCGTGTTGATCACGCCCTGCACGCGGGGCGGCACAGGATGGCCGGTCAGGCCCTCCCACGCAAGGAACAGCAGCTTGCAGCCGTCCAGCGCCGGGATGGGCAGCAGGTTAAAGATGCCGACGTTGATGGTCAGCAGAGCCAGCAGGGACAGTACCTCCCGCCAGCCGTAGTGCACGGCCTGGTTGACCGCCGACACCGTGCCGAGGGGGCCGGACAGTTCCTCCACGCCCACCTTGCCGGCGAGCAGGTCAAAAAAGCTGCCCAGAATAGCCCTGCTGTAGTAACTATACATATCGCAGGTCATGACAATGACGTGCCGCAGGTCTTTTTTCATCGGCTCAACGCGGAAATCCATGCCGTACAGTACATTGCCGTCCGCGTCGCGCGTCGGGGTGAAGGTCACATCCTGCAGCTCCAGGACCTCGCTGCCGCGCAGGACCACCACGTTGTAGGTTTCCTCCTCCGCGGTGTAAAACATATCGGTTATGTCGTAGAGCGTCCAGCAGGGGTTGCTGCTAATCTGCAAAATCGTGTCGCCCTCCTGCAGGGCTGCGGAGCTTGTGGCGTTCTCGCTGAAATCCGCAATCGTCGTACTGCCGACCTTGCCCATGGTAAGGACGAGCACCAACAGCACCGCGACGCCGAGGATAAAGTTCATCAGCGCACCGCAGAGCGTGACAAAAAAGCGTTGCCAGGCGGTGGCATCCTCAAATTTCTGGCCGCTGACGACCAGCGGGAAAAGCGTGGTTTTGCGGGGCTTCGGGGCGGGCGGCGGTGCGCTCTCCCCGCTCTCGTCCTCCTCGTCAGGCAGGGGGCTGAACAGATTATAGCCGCCCAGCGGCAGCAGGCGGACAGAATAGGTCGTTCCGTCACGGGTCGTGGACCACAGGCACGGGCCAAAGCCGATGGAAAATTCCTCGACATGGATACCGCAATGGCGCGCCGCCATAAAGTGGCCCAACTCATGCACCAGAATGACGCTGCCAAACACGAGCAGCGATGCCAGCCCGGTCAGCAATGCAGTCATAGGCACCTCACAAGTAAAGTATTGGACATAGAGCTGTAGGGGCCGGGCATGCCCGGCCCGCGCGTGTATGGCAGGCAGGAGTCTGCCGGAAAGCTGAGGGCCGCACATGTGCGGCCCCTACCGGGCAGTTCCAATCAGATATGTGCCTCCACATAGGCTCGGGCCATGCGGTCACACTCGTGGACGTCGGCAAGCGTGTAGTCGCCGCCGAAGGAATCACTGTCGACGATGCCCTCGACCAGGCGGCCAATGTCCAGGAAGCCGATCTCGTCCCGCAGGAAGTGCGCAACGGCGGCCTCGTTCGCACCGTTGGCGGCGCAGGGAGCCAGACCGCCCTTGCGGATAGCCTTTTTGCAGGCTTTGAGGCAGCGGAAGGTCTCGTCATCCGCCGTTGCAATGCTCAGCTTGGTCAGCGCGGTGAAGTCCAGCTCCGGCACGGGGCTGGGCAGGCGCTCGGGCCAGGTCAGCGCATACTGGATGGGAATGCGCATGTCGGGCACACCGAGCTGCGCAATGATCGAATGATCCGCAAACTGCACGGCGGAGTGGATGATGCTCTCACGCTGGACGACGATCTGAATCTTATCCTCGGGCAGACCGAACAGCCACGCGGCCTCGATCAGCTCCAGACCCTTGTTCATCAGGGTCGCAGAATCAATCGTGATTTTGGCGCCCATATTCCAGTTCGGGTGCTTGAGCGCGTCGGCCTTCGTCTTGGTGCGCAGCTGCTCGGTGGTCATGCCGAAAAACGGGCCGCCGGAGGCCGTCAGCAGGATCTTCTCCAGCGTTTTGGCGCTGTGCTGATCCTGCAAGCACTGGAAAATAGCGCTGTGCTCGCTGTCCACGGGCAGCAGGTGGACGCCGTGCTTTTTGACAGCATCGGTCACAAGATGGCCGCCCGTGACAAGGCTTTCTTTGTTGGCCAGCGCCAGATCGTGGCCGCTCTCAATCGCGGCCAGCGAGGCGTCGAGGCCCGCAATGCCGACAACGGCGTTCAGCACCGTGCCCGCGCCGTCCATACAGGCCAGCGCGCGCAGTCCCTCCGCGCCCTTGAGCAGCTTCGGCGCGTCGGCCTGCCCAGCCAGCGCGGCGGAGAGCTTGTCAAACGCGGCGGGGTCGGTGACGGCGACGTACTTCGGGTGGAACTCCGCGATCTGCGCCAGCAGCTTATCGACGCTGGAATTGGCGGACAGGCCGAACACCTCATAGCCGTGCATACGGCAGACGTCCAGGCTCTGGGTGCCGATGGAACCCGTGGAGCCCAAAAGTGTGATGACTTTACTCATTTTTACGATTCCTCACAGCAGATAGAAGAAGTAGCGTACCGCGATGGAAACAAAGGGCGCGATGAACATGACGCTGTCAAAGCGATCCAGAATGCCGCCGTGCCCCGGGAAGATCGTGCCGTAATCCTTGATGCCGACCTGGCGCTTGACGGACGACGCGAACAGGTCACCCAGAATGCCCAGCACCGATGCCACGGCACCCATGCCCAGCAGCACCAGATAATGCTTCGGCTGCACCTGAATGCTGATGACGTTGTATTTGGCCGACAGCAGCGAGTAGACGAGCGTCAACACACAGCCTGCAGCCATGCTGCCCAGCACGCCGCCCACAGCGCCCTCCACAGTCTTGTGGGGGCTGACGATAGGAGCCAGCTTGTGCCTGCCGAACGCACGGCCCGCAAAGTAGGCCGCGGTGTCACCGCCCCAGGCAAAGCAGAGGATCAGCAGAATGAAATAAATTGCGTCATAGCGATATTCTGCGAAGGGCAGCATCCGCTTTAAGTGGATGAGCGAGTAGAAGCAGAACGTGATGACGCCCGAGAAGTAGACAAACCCCGTCAGCTTACCGAAATCCAGTGTTTTGACGTGGGCGATCTGACAGACGTTGTAGAACAGCACCGTCAAAAAGGCCGCGGGCAGCAGCAGGCCGCGCACCATCTGCGATGTGCTCAGCATGACCAGCAGCGTCAGCGGCACAGCGGCGACATAGAGATACCACTGCTTTTTGCCAAAGCCCATAGCGGAAAAAACCTCATGGATGGCAATCAGGCAGACGGCACTTAATACCAAGTCAAACAGGAAGGTGTCAAAAAACGCCAGCACAACGGCCAAAACGCCCAGGCCGACAGCGGCGGTGATGATGCGGGTCTTCATAAACGGTGGTTTCCTTTCGCGGAATCGTTTTATTCAATGATGCAATAACAGCCTATGCGGGCGTGTCGCATGACATGCCCGCACAGGCTATCGTTCATGGAGAGATCAGACCTCCATGATTTCCTTGTTCTTGTCGGCGCAGGTGTCGTCGATCAGCTTGACATATTTGTCGGTCAGCTTCTGGGTCTCTTCCTCCAGCTTCTTCTGGTCGTCCTCGGTGAGCTCGCCGGCCTTCTTCATGGCCTTGAACTTGTCCATGGCGTCGCGGCGGATGTTGCGCACAGCAGTCTTGGCGTCCTCGCCCTGCTTCTTGACATCCTTGGTCAGCTGCTTGCGGCGCTCCTCGGTGGGGGCCGGGAACACCAGACGGATGACCTGGCCGTCATCAATGGGGTTGATGCCGATGTCACTGGTCTGGATGGCCTTGGAGATGGGCTTGAGCATCGAGCGGTCCCACGGGGAGATGGTCAGGATGCGGGCCTCGGCGACGGCGACAGCCGCGATCTGCTGGATGGGCGTGGGGCTGCCGTAGTAATCGACCGTGACCTTGTCCAGAATGGCGGGGTTGGCGCGGCCTGCGCGGATGGAGGCCAGCTCATGGATGAGGTGGTTGACACTGGCATTCATTTTTTCTTCAAAGGGTTTCGTCGTGCTGCTCATAATGAAATTCTCCTTATTTTAAGATAGTATAGGGGGAAAATATGAATTTTTCAATTTGTGCTTTTGCGTCTTATTCCCTGACCAGGGTACCGACGCTTTCGCCCTTGACAGCCTTGGCAATGTTGGCGGGCTGGCCCAGATCGAACACGAGGATGGGCAGACCGTTGTCGCGGCAGAGGGTCGCGGCGGTGGAGTCCATGACGGCCAGGCGCTCATCCAGCACGCGGGTGAAGGTCAGCGTGTCGTAGCGCACGGCGTCGGCGTACTTGTGGGGGTCCTTGTCATAGACGCCGTCGACCATCGTGGCCTTGAACATGGCGTCCGCGCCGATCTCCAGCGCGCGCAGGGCGGAGGCCGTGTCGGTGGAGAAGATCGGGTTGCCGGTACCGCCGCCGAACACGACGATCTTGCCGCTTTCCAGCGCAGCAATGGCCTTGTCGCTCGTGAAGCACTCGGCGACCTGCGGCATGAAGGAGCTGGTCATGACGACGGCGTCCACACCCTGCTGGCGCAGCGCGTCCTTGACAGCCAGCGCGTTCATAACGGTGGCCAGCATACCGATCTTGTCGGCGTCCATGCGGTCCATTTTGCCGCTGGAGCGTCCGCGCCAGAAGTTGCCGCCGCCCACGACGATGCCGATCTGGGCACCGAGGTCGTGCGCAGCCTTGATGCCCGCGCAGATGGAGGCGATGGTCTCCTCATCAAAGCCCGTGCCCTTGGGGCCGGACAGAGCCTCGCCGCTGACCTTCAGAAGAATACGTTTATACTGAATTGCCATAAAAAACACCACCTGTAGTTATTTTGGCGGTCCGCTGTGCCGTGCAGGCATAGTAAACCATTCTCTTTGTATAACATTTTACAATAATTTGGGCTTAAAGTAAAGCGGTGTGGAAAAAAAATGAGGCTGCCCGTCTCCTTAAAGCCTTCCCCGGTGGGGAAGGCGGCCCAGCAGGGCCGGATGAGGGGCAGGTTTGCCACAGCGATCCGTTTACGGGCAACAGAGGCAAGGTTTCCCCTCATCAGTCAGCGGGCGGGGCCGCTGACAGCTTCCCCCGAGGGGGAAGCCATATAGGCAAGCAGCCCGTGCTTCGATTGGGAAGCACGGGCTGTTGTTATGTCTTATTCAATTCCTTTTCAATAAACTCCGGGCCCTTATTTATACAGCTCGACCAGATTCAGCAAAATTTCGACGCCCTGGTCCATCTTCTCGGCGGTGATGCACTCGCAGGGGCCGTGGAAGTTGAAGCCGCCGGTGCCGAGGTTCGGGCAGGGCAGGCCCATATAGCTCAGGGTCGCGCCGTCGGTGCCGCCGCGGACCGGGGTCTCGATGGGTTCAAGGCCCGCCGCGCGGATGGCCTTGCGGGCGTTCTCGACCAGATGGAAGTGGGGCTGAATTTTCTCCAACATATTATAATAGCTGTCCTTGATGTCCAGCTCCACCGTGCCCGCACCGTAGCGGTCATTCAGGCAGGCGGCAATATGCTGCATCTGGGCCTTGCGGGCGGCAAACTTGGCGGCATCGTGGTCGCGCACGATGTAGCCCAGGTGCGCGGTGGTCACGTCACCCTGCATACTCGTCAGGTGGAAGAAGCCCTCACGGCCCTCGGTGTGCTCGGGGCGGGAGAAGGCGGGCAGCGCGGCGTGGAACTCCATGGCCACGTTCTGGGCGTTGATCATCGTGCCCTTGGCGCTGCCGGGGTGGACGCTGAAGCCGTGCACGGTCACGACGGCAGCGGCGGCATTGAAGTTTTCATAGCTGATCTCGCCGACGTCCTCGCCGTCAACGGTGTAGGCGTAGGCCGCGCCGAAGCCCTCGACGTCAAACAGGCTCGCGCCCTCGCCGATCTCCTCATCGGGGGTGAAGCCGATGCAGAGCTTGCCGTGGGGGCGATTTTCGGCAATGATGCGCTCCAGCGCGGTCATGATCTCGGCCACACCGGCCTTATCGTCAGCGCCCAGCAGCGTCGAGCCGTCGGTGGTGATGAGAGTCTGGCCCTTCATCTCGCGCAGGAACGGGAACACCTTGGGGTCCAGCACCGTGCCGGTGGCGGGTAGCGTGACAGCCTCGCCGTCGTAGTTTTCGTGGATCTGCGGCCGGACGTTCTCACCGCTGGCGTCGTCCGCCGTGTCCATGTGGGCGATAAGGCCCAGCGGCGCGGCGCTCTCCTGCCCCGGGGTGGCGGGCAGCGTGGCGTAGACATAGCAGTGCTCGTCCACATGGGCATCGGTCAAGCCCAGCTCCTTCAGCTCCTCAACGAGGATCTTCGCCAGGTCAAACTGGCGCAGCGTGCTGGGGTGGGTGCCGCTGTTGGGGTCAGAGGTCGTGTGGACCTTTACATATTTTAAAAGACGTTCGTAGGCGCGCATGGGCGTGTCCTCCTTGTAAAAAGCATTTTGCTGTGATTTCTTAGCTATTATACCACAAAAAGCAGCAATTTCCAACCCCATGCCCTTTTCAAGCGGGGAATTTTGTGCTAGAATAAATAAGATTATAAAGGTAAGCTGCGCCCTTGCGCGGTCAAATATAAGGAGGCCATCATGGCAGACAGCATTTTTAAGGATAAGACCCTACTCATCACCGGCGGCACGGGCAGCTTCGGGCATACAGTGCTCAAGCATTTCCTGTCCACCGACATCGGCGAGATCCGCATCTTCTCCCGCGATGAGAAGAAGCAGGACGACATGCGCCACGAGCTGCAGGCCAACCACCCGCAGTATGCCGGCAAGGTCAAGTTCTACATCGGCGACGTGCGCAACCCGCAGTCCATCCGGGATGCCATGCCCGGCGTCAACTACATCTTCCACGCGGCAGCGCTGAAACAGGTGCCCTCCTGCGAGTTCTTCCCGATGCAGGCCGTGCAGACGAACATCATCGGCACGGACAATGTCCTGCACGCCGCCATTGACGCGGGCGTGGAGCGCGTCGTCTGCCTGTCCACCGACAAGGCCGCCTATCCCATCAACGCCATGGGCATCTCCAAGGCGATGATGGAGCACGTCATCTATGCCAACGCCCGCGTGGCCGCCGAGCGCGGCGGCACGACGATCTGCTGCACCCGCTACGGCAACGTCATGTGCAGCCGCGGCAGCGTCATTCCGCTGTTCATTGACCAGATCCGCGCCGGCAACCCCATCACGATCACCGACCCCAATATGACCCGTTTCCTGATGAACCTGGACGAGGCCGTTGACCTGGTCATGTTCGCGTTTGAGCATGCAAACCCGGGCGATTTGTTCATCCAGAAGTCCGACGCCTCCACCATCGGCGACCTGGCTAAGGCCGTGCAGCAGCTGTTCGGCGACACCGGCACGAACATCATCGGCACCCGCCACGGCGAGAAGCTGTTCGAGACCCTGATGACCCGCGAGGAGCGCCTGCGCAGTGAGGACATGGGCGGTTACTACCGCGTGGCCGCCGACAACCGCGACCTGAACTACGACAAGTTCGTCGTCAAGGGTGAGGTCCACACGATGGCCGACGACTCCTACACGAGCCACAACACGCACCGTCTGGACGTGGAGGGCACGGTCAGGAAGATCCTGACCACCGAGTACGTCCAAAACGCGCTGAAAGAGATGGAGGCCGAGAAGGCATGAAGATCCTTGTGACCGGCGCTAAGGGCTTTGTGGGGCGCAATCTCTGCGAGAACCTGAAGGCTGTCCGCGACGGCAAGAACCGTACCCGCCCCGCCTTGCAGATCGAGGACGTGTTTGAGTATGACCTCGACACGCCCCCCGCAGAGCTGGACCACTTTTGTGCACAAGCCGATTTTGTGTTCAATTTAGCGGGTGTCAACCGTCCCAAAAATAACGACGAGTTCATGCAGGGCAACTTCGGCTTCGCCTCTACCCTGCTGGACACGCTCAAATCTCACGCCAACCGCTGCCCGGTCATGCTGTCCAGCTCGATCCAAGCGACGCTGATCGGCCGCTACGGCGAGAGCGACTACGGAAAGAGCAAGCTGGCCGGTGAGGAGCTGTTCTTCACCTACGGGCAGGAGACCGGCGCGCCGGTGCTGGTCTACCGCTTCCCGAATCTGTTCGGCAAGTGGTGCCGCCCCAACTACAACAGCGCCGTGGCAACCTTCTGCAATAACACCGCCAACGACCTGCCCATCACGGTCAATGACCGCGCCACCGAGCTGGAGCTATTGTACATTGACGACCTGGTGGAGGAAATGCTCGACGCGCTGGAGGGTAAGCCTCACCGCTGCGATTACGACGGTCTGACGCCGGTTTTCCGTGACAGTGGGCGCTACTGTGCCGCGCCGGTGACCCATAAAGTCACACTGGGCGAAATTGCGGACCTGCTGGAAAGGTTCAAGGCTCAGCCCGCAACGCTCGTACTGCCGGAGATTCCGGCGGGCAGCTTTGCAAAAAAGCTGTACTCGACGTATCTGTCCTATCTGCCCAAAGAGAAGGTCATCTTTGACCTGAAAAAGAACGAGGACGCCCGCGGCAGCTTTACCGAGCTGCTCAAAACCGAGAGCTGCGGCCAGTTCAGCGTCAACGTCTCGAAGCCCGGCATCACAAAGGGTCAGCACTGGCACAACACGAAGTGGGAGTTTTTCATCGTGGTTTCGGGCCACGGTCTGATTCAGGAGCGCCGCGTCGGCAGCGGCGAGGTGCTGGAATTTGAGGTGACCGGCGACAAGCCCCAGGCCATCCACATGCTGCCGGGGTACACCCACAACATCATCAATTTGAGCGAGACCGAGAACCTCGTCACCCTGATGTGGGCGAACGAGCAGTTCGACCCGGCCCACCCGGATACATTCTTTGAAAAGGTGTAAAACGGGCGCATTGTAGGGGCGAGCAGTGCTCGCCCGTGCCCGTGTGCGGCAGCGGCAAAGTTCCCGGGCGGATATGGAATCCGCCCCTGCGCTGTAGGGGTCGATGCTCGTCATCGACCCGGAAGTTTGCCCCGGTCGTAACGTTTCTGCGGGCGAACGATGTTCGCCCCTACATTCCCTGCACATATTAGCTACTAAGGAGAAAAGTATGTCTGACTACAGCAGCATTTCCTTTAAAAACAACGGCAAGCTGAAATTGCTCATCATCGTCGGCACCCGCCCGGAGATCATCCGCCTGGCCGCCGTCATCAACAAGACTCGCAAATATTTTGATGTTATCCTGGCCCACACCGGCCAGAACTACGACTACAACCTGAACGGCGTGTTCTTCCACGACCTGCAGCTGGCCGACCCCGAGGTCTATATGAACGCCGTCGGCGCGGATCTGGGCGAGACGATGGGCAACATCATCTCGGAGAGCTACAAGCTCATGGCCGCCATCCGGCCCGACGCCGTGCTGGTGCTGGGCGACACGAACAGCTGCCTGTCCGTCATCGGTGCGAAGCGGCTGCACATCCCCATCTTCCACATGGAGGCCGGCAACCGCTGCAAGGACGAGTGCCTGCCCGAGGAGACGAACCGCCGCATCGTGGACATCATCTCTGATGTGAACATGGCTTACTCCGAGCATGCCCGCCGTTATCTGGCCGACACCGGCCTGCCGAAGGAGCGTACCTACGTGACCGGTTCCCCGATGGCCGAGGTGCTGCACCAGAATCTGGAAAAAATCGAGGCGTCCGATATCCACCAGCGTCTGGGTCTCGAGAAGGGCAAGTATATTCTGCTGTCTGCCCACCGCGAGGAGAATATCGACACTGAGAAGAACTTTACCTCGCTGTTCACCGCCATCAACAAGATGGCGGAAAAGTACGATATGCCGATCCTCTACTCCTGCCATCCGCGCAGCCGCAAGCGTCTGGAGCAGAGCGGCTTTAAGCTCGACAAGCGCGTCATTCAGCATGAGCCTCTGGGCTTCCATGACTACAACTGCCTGCAGATGAACGCCTTCTGCGTCGTGTCCGACTCCGGCACGCTGCCCGAGGAAAGCAGCTTCTTCACGAGCGTCGGCCATCCGTTCCCGGCGGTCTGCATCCGCACCTCCACCGAGCGCCCCGAGGCGCTGGACAAGGCCTGCTTCATTCTGGCGGGCATCGACGGCGACCACCTGCTGCAGGCCGTGGACGTGGCTGTGGAGATGAACCGGAACGGCGACCTCGGCCTGCCCGTGCCCAACTACGTGGACGAGAATGTCTCCGACAAGGTCGTCAAGATCATCCAGAGCTACACCGGTGTTGTCAACAAGATGGTGTGGCGCAAATACTAAGCGACAGGAACACGATATATTATGCGCATACTGGTAGTGACCCAGCATTTCTGGCCGGAAAATTTCCGCATCAACGATATTGTCGAAGGCTTCGTGCAGGACGGTCTCTCCGTGGACGTGCTCTGCGGTCTGCCCAACTACCCGAAGGGCGAATGGTTCGACGGCTACAGCGCCGACGGCCCGTTTGAGGAAGTCTACAAGGGTGCGCGGGTGTTCCGTGCGCGGGAGATTCCCCGCAAGGGCAACACCGGCAAGACGATTTTTCTGAACTACGTCAGCTGGCCGCTCTACGCGGCGGGGGCGTTAAAGCGTCTGCCCGGCGGGTACGATGCGGTATTCTGCTTCAACACCAGCCCCGTGCTGATGTGCTGGCCTGCCATCCGGTATGCAAAAAAGCACCATATACCGTTTACAAATTACGTCCTTGACCTCTGGCCGGAGAATCTGTACAGCGTGCTGCCGGTCAAAAACAGGTTTATGCGCTGGGTCGCGCAGTCGGTCAGCGACAGCCTGTACAGGCGCTGTGACCGTCTGATCGCCATGAGCGGGCCGCTGCAAGAGCGGCTGTGCGCCCGCACCGGCAAGAGCACGGCGGACGTGGCGGTTATTCCGCAGTACTGCGAGGACTTCTATGCCGTGCCGCAGCATGACGCGGCGCTGAAGGCACAGTTTGCGGGGCGGTTCAACGTAGTGTTCACCGGCACGTTCACCCCGGCGCAGAGCCTGGACATGGTGATCCGTGCCGTGCTGGACGCCCGCGCCGCCGGGGCGGAGCACCTGCATCTTCTTCTGGTCGGCGACGGCATGAGCCGCGAGGCTTTGCAGAAACAGGCTGCCGACCTGCACGCCGGGGACGCCGTGACGTTTTACGGCAGTGTGCCCGCCGCTGATGTGCCCCGGTTTACGGCGCTGGCCGACGCACTGCTGATCTCGCTTTCCGACTCACCTGATCTGGGACTGACAGTTCCCGGCAAGCTGGCCAGCTACATGGCCGCGGCCAAGCCGGTGCTGGCCTCGATGAACGGCGCGGGCTATGCGGCAGTCCTGGAGAGCGGCGGCGGGCTTGTCAGCCCGGCCTGCGACCAAAAGGCGCTGGCGGACAATATGCTGGCGCTGTACCGCATGGCCGACGCCGAGCGGGCCGCACTGGGCGCGAAGGCAAAGGCGTATTACACCGCCCACTACCGCCGTGCCGAGCTGCTGAAGCGGCTGGAGGAGTTTACGGTCAAAGGCGTTTGAACGGAACCGCGTTGTAGGGGCGAGCATTGCTCGCCCGCAGCCGTGTGCAGCAGCGGCAGGTTCCCCGGGCGGATATGGAATCCGCCCCTACGTTTCCTTTTGCAAATCGCTCTGCGGTTTTCTCCCTGCCTCCCTCTGGGAGGGAGGTGGCCCCGCAGGGCCGGAGGGAGAGAACCTTGCCACGGCCCGAAATGTTTCGGATAACCGCAAGGTTCTCTCCCCCACCGCCTGCGGGCGGAGCCCTTCGGGCCCGAGCCCCTCTGTCGCTACGCGACATCTCCCCACGCAGTGGGGAGTCACCCTCGCAGAGGGGGCCAAGAGATGTGACAACTATCCGATTGAGAGGTACACCCCTTTGGATAAAAAAGTTCTTGTTATCATCCCGTGCTACAATGAGGAGGATAACATTGTCAATACGGTGGAAAATCTGCGTGCGGAATGCCCGGAGGTGGATTTTCTCGTCGTGAACGACTGCTCTACCGACAGCAGCGCCGAGCTGCTTCGAAGGCATCATTACCCGTTCCTGGACCTGCCGGTCAATCTGGGCATCGGCGGCAACGTGCAGTGCGGCTACCTGTACGCCGTGCGCAACGGCTACGACGTGGCCGTGCAGATGGACGGCGACGGCCAGCACGACCCCGCCTACCTGATGGAGATCGTGCAGCCCGTGCTGGACGGCGAATGCGATATGTGCATCGGCAGCCGCTTTGTCAAAAAAGAGGGCTTCCAGACCAGCTTTATGCGCCGGGTCGGCATCCGGTTCTTGAGCGGGCTGATTTTCCTGCTGTCCGGGCATAGGGTGCTGGATGTGACCAGCGGCTTCCGCGCGACCAATGCGCGGATGACCGCCTATTTTGCCCGGCACTACGCCATCGACTACCCGGAGCCGGAGGCCGCGCTGGCCGCGATTTTGGCGGACTTTAAGGTGGCCGAGGCCCCCGTCATCATGCGGGAGCGGCAGGGCGGCGTGTCCAGCATCCACAGCTTCAAGAGCGTCTACTACATGATCAAGGTCTCGCTGGCGCTCATCATTGACCGTCTGTCCATCCGCAAAAGCAAGGGGGGCCGCGCATGACCGCACAATTACAGCTGTTTATGATTCTGGGCGCGGTGGTGCTGCTGCTCATCATCTTTGCGCTTTTGAAGCGCGGGCTGATGAGCGTCAAGTACAGTCTGCTCTGGCTTGCGCTGGCCGTCGGGCTGGTCATTGCGGCGGCGTTCCCCTACGTGGTCTACGTGCTGCGCGACCTGTTGGACATTGAGATGCCGGTCAATCTGGTGTTTTTGTTAATGTTCTGCTTTGTGCTGGTGGTACTGCTCTCGCTGAGTATTGCCATCAGCCAGCTGGCCGACAAGTGCAAGCGGCTGACCCAGGCCAACGCCATGCTGGAAAAGCGCGTGCGCGACCTGGAAGAAAAGAAATAATTGCGGAGAATAGGAATCATGACGATAACTTGGGAGCAGGTCCTCGCCTTCCTGTGCGAGGATCAGACCATGGCAATTACCTCGCTGTTGTTCCTCGCCTTTTTTGCGGCAGTGGCGCTCATCAACTATGCCCTGCCCCGTGTGCTGCGGCCCTACTTTCTGCTGGCCGCCAGCTACGGCTTCTTCTGCTATGACCCCGTCAACCGCCCGCTGGTCTGGGTGATTGCCGCCGCCACGGTGCTGACCTGGCTGTGCGGCCTGATCATCGGCAAGGTCAGGGCCAAGCCCGTGCGGGTGCTGGCACTGGCTGCGTCGGTGGGGTTCGGCATCGGCATCCTTGTCTACTACAAATACTGGAACCTGCTGGCAGACACAGTGGGCGGCAGCATCCTCTCCCACCGGGAGAATCTGCTGGCCCCGCTGGGGTTGAGCTACTTCACGTTTGCGGCGATGAGCTACACCATCGACGTCTACAAGCGCCGCTGCCGGGTCGAGACAAACCTGCTGCACTACGCGCTGTTTGTCAGCTTCTTCCCCACCCTCATCAACGGGCCCATTGAGCGCTATCCCCAGATGCGCCCGCAGATCCAGAAAAGCCGCCGGTTCAGCTATGGCCGCTGCGCGGGCGGCGCGTTCCGTATGCTGTGGGGCTACACCAAAAAGATGGTCCTTGCCGACAATCTGAGCCACTATGTCTCGCTGGTCTACGGCGATGTCGGCAGCATGAGCGGCCCGAACCTCGTGGCCGCCACGGTGCTGTTTGCCGTGCAGCTGTACATGGACTTTTCCGGCTGCTGCGACATTGCCCTGGGCGCGGCGCGCATTCTGGGCTATGACCTGATCGAGAACTTCCAGTCCCCGTTTGAGGCGCGGACCTTCAACGATTTCTGGCGGCGGTGGCATATCTCGATGACGAGCTGGTTCCGCGACTACGTCTATTTCAGCCTCGGCGGCAGCCGCTGCGCCCCGTGGCGGCACTACTTAAACATCGTCATCGTCTTTGTCTGCTCCGGCCTGTGGCACGGCGCGGACTGGCGGTATCTGGCGTGGGGCCTGTTCACGGGTCTGCTGGCCGCCTTCGGTGTCATGACCGCCAGGGCGCGGCAGAGAATCAACCGCTATAACCCGCTCTACCGCATGGGCTGGTTCAAGGTATTCTGGCAGTGTCTTTTCACCAATGCACTGTTCTGTCTGACGCTCGTGTTCTTCGCGTCGGCTATCTACAACGCCGACCCGTTTGCCGTGTACGGCTCGCTTTTACAGGGCTGGGACGGTCTGACAGGCTCGTGGGCGCAGGTGTCGAATCTCCTCTACAGCAGCGGCATTGATGGCCGTTTGCCCGTCGTGCTGCTGTTTGGCTGCTTCGTCGTCTTTACGGCGGAGCATAAGGGCCGCAGCGTCGCCCGCTGGATCCGCCAGCAGGTCTGGCCGCTGCGCTGGACGCTCTACTACGGCATGGCTGCAGCGATTCTGTTCTTCGCCGCCTTCGGCCAGTCGGCGTTCATCTACCAGCAGTATTGAGAAAGGCGGTGTATCATGGCGAAATCCCCTACCCCGATTCCCGCTCCGCCGGTCAAGATCCACCGCGGTGCCCCCGGCAGCGCACCCGCCCGGCAGCGCCGCCGCAGAAAGAAGGTCAACCCGTTCGTGCTGTTCCTGCGCGGGCTGGCGCGGCGGCTCTACTTCGGCATCAAGACGGCATTCAAGTTCCTGCTGTTTGTGCCGGTGCTGGTGTTCATGGTGGCGTTCAGCTACAATGTGGACCGCAGCGGTCTGTTTCAGGGTGCGCTGGCCCCCCGCCGCATCGTCGACTTGATGCTCCAGGGCTACGACGTTACAAACTTCGAGCAGATGGACGAGCGCGAGGTGGTACAGTTATTTGCACAGGATGTACCCGAGACGCCCGAGGCCATCGGCATCGGCTCAAGCCGTGTTCTGCAGTTCAACCGCGAGAACACCGGCGTCGAGAGCTTCTTCAACATGGGCGTCACCGGCGCGGACGTGCGCGACAACATGACAAGCTACTACAAGATGGTCACCTACGGCAAGGCCCCGAAGGTTCTTTTGTGGAGCATAGACCCGTGGGTGTTCTACGGCAGCGAGGCCGCGTTTGACGCGCGCGCCGACGCCGACCTGTACAACGAGTTCCTGACGAAGGTCCTGAACGTGCCCACCGATTACGAGGAGCCTGACAAAGTCGAGCTGTGGAAGGCGCTGGCCGACCCGGCGTACTTCCAGGGCAACGTAGACTACTACATAAAGAACCGCGGGCAGGCCACCGTCACCGACGACGAGGGCAACACGATAGAGTTCAACCCCGTCGAGGGCGACCCCTACAACCAGACCACGTCGATCAAGCGGTCCGACGGCAGCGTTTTGTACGATGTAGCGTTCCGCAATCAGACCGAGGACCAGATCCGCACGCTGGCCGCCGAGGCCTGTATGAGCTTTAACAGCGTACACATGGAGGGCTTTGACGAGCTGAGCCAGACTCAGATCCAGGCGTTCGACTCCTTCGTCAGATACGCCCAGTCGCAGGGCACAACGGTCATTCTTGTGCTGTCGCCGTGGCACCCGTATCTGTACGGCTACCTGCTGACCGAGCCGGAGAACCACAAGGGCTTCTTCCAGGTGGAAAACTGGCTGCGGCAGTACTGCGCCGACAACAACGTGCCGATTTACGGCAGCTACGACCCCGCGTGCATTGAAGGCTTGCAGGAGACAGACTTCTTTGACGGTCTGCACTGCGGCGGCACCGGCATTGCCCGGTTCTTCCCCGGCATCCCCCAGGCCCTGAGCGACCTGCAGAACGGCACACTGGCCAATCCGCTGGACGTACACCCCCGTACCAGCCTGGAGAACCCCAACGCACAGCCCGCCGAGGGCGAGACCCCCGACGGTGAAGTAACCCAACAGGAGGGATAACTATGGCATTCATTGAGATCGGTTTCAACACAAAGCGCCCGCTGATCCTGGGCCGCGGCGGCTTTGGCACCCAGCTGAACGACTGGCTGATGGACGAGGGCTGGGGCAGCGCGGACTTTCTGGACGACAACGCCCCCGACGCCGTGGGCGGCCTGCGGGATTACGTTGACCCCGCGATTTTGAAGCGCGGACGCCCCGCTTTTGTGGCGCTGGGCGACAACAAGCTGCGCGTCGAGCTGCTGCAAAAGCTGGCAGCAGCGGGCTACAGCACGCCGGTTTTTATCAGTGACGCCGCGTCTGTCAGCCCCAGCGCCGTGCTGGAGCCGGGCTGCATCATCCTGCCGCAGGCGTATGTCGGTGCGGACGCCCATCTGGGCGTGGGCTGCATCGTCAACGCGGGAGCCATCGTGGACCACAACGCCCATCTGGGCCGCGGCGTGCATGTGGCTCCGGGCGGCATCGTCAAGGCCAGCGCAGAGGTCGCCGAGTTCGGCAAGGTCGATTCCGGCGAGATCGTGCGCTCCCCGTGGGAGAACCAATAATGCCTCAGCGCCGCGATTATATTGACGAGCTGAAGGGCCTTGGCATCCTGCTGGTTGTGCTCGGCCATTTTATCGAGCAGTACCGCATGGGATATTCCTTCGTAAGTGCGTCGTTTTTCTGCATCTATGCGTTCCACATGGCGCTGTTCTGCATCTGCAGCGGGCTGGTAGCACGGTTCAATCCGCGCAAGCTGGTCACACAGCAGCTGTGGCTGTACCTTGTGGGGCAGACGCTGATGCTGGCGTTCCGTGCCGCCGTTCTGCGGGAAAATTTTGCCGAGACGGGCGGCCTGCTGGCCGCGTGGCTGCTGCCGTGGCGGCATATATGGTATCTGTACGCGCTGATCTTCTGGCATCTGACACTGCCGGTCCTGTGCCGGCTGCGGGACAGGCTGGGGCTGGCCGGTTCCTGCCTTGGCATGGCACTGGCCGTGGGGCTGGCGCTGGCTGCCGGGCTGGTGGATTGGCCCTTCACGCTGGTGCGGGTATTTGCATTCTACCCGTTTTATGCGTGCGGAGTGCTGCTCCGCCCGCAGCTGGACAGGCTGGCCGCGTTTGCGGCGGAGCACCGCCCGGTGCGTCTTGTGGCTGCGGCGGGGCTGGTGCTTGGCTATGGAGTGTATTTTCTCTGGGTGCTGCGGGCTGACCCGATCATGGACCACAGCGCGGAGCTGTTCCACGATGTGAGCTATGCGGGCGGCGACAGGGTGCAGTACCGGGTCGTGTTCTACCTCGTCGGCATCGCGACCACGGCGGCGCTGACTGTGCTGGCCAGCCGTTGGCATCTGCTGGCCGGGCTGGGGCGGCACACGCTGGCGATCTATCTGCTGCATCTGCCGGTGCAGGCGCTGCTGGTCGAGCTGGGTCTGTACGACCTTATGCGCGGGAAGGCGACGATTGTCGTTGTGCTTTGGTCCGTGCTGCTGGCCGCGGTGACGCTGGCCGTGCTGAACCTTAGCCCGGTGCAGCGGGCGTGTGACGCGGTGGCGAATTGCTGGTACAAACGAAAATAACCTCTGCTGGCGGCAGTCTCTTGAAAAAGGGACTGCCGCTTTTGTCTATTCTACACAAAAATGCGGGTGGGATTTCTGCTTGACATTCCCACTACTTTGCAATACAATATAGCCAGAGAACATGGTAATGCAAGGTAGTCAGAGGAGGTGAGCTGGTGTTTGACCAGGCACAGCTGCGCAAGGGCACGCTGGAAGGCTGCATTTTAAAGATCATCTCGCGCGAGGCGACCTACGGCTATGCCATTGCCACCACCTTGCGGGACAGCGGCTTTGCCGACCTTACCGAGGGCACACTCTATCCCCTGCTGCTGCGGCTCGAGCGCAAGGGGCTGATTGGTGCCGAGTACCGCGCCGGCTCCGGCGGGCCGAGCCGCAAATATTACCGCCTGACCCCCGACGGGGTGCAGTACCTTAACGAATTTACGGAGGCATGGCAGAACGCCAGCGACACTGTGAACCGCATTTTGCACGACAAGGAGGGCTGAACCGTGAAAACCATCCGCAACGAATACCGCGACTTGAAAAAAGAGAACGACCTGATTTTTTCAACGCTGGCAGAGTACGACCGCGACACCATCACGGAAATCATCAGCGTGGTGGACAACACACGCGGCATCGGGTACGAGATCGAGCTGATCCGCAAGGACCTGATTGCCATGGCGGCACAGGCCGAGGCCCGGCGCGACTATCTGCCGTCGGTCATCGGGGACGTAGAGGTTTTTAAGCGGAATCTGCTGGCAAGCATGCCCAAACCCAAGCTGGCGGATTACATGGCAGACAGCCTTGTGTGGCTGTGCACCTTTGCGTTGGTTTCCACCGCGACCTATACGGTGATGGGGCGGGCGTGTGACTGCTATTACGACGCGGTCTGGCTTGTGCTCTGCATTGCCATTATGATGCCCAGTGCGTGGCTGCTGCAGCGCATTGTCCCCGCCGAGTGGGCGGCCTCCACCGAAAAAGGTGTGCGGTACGGCGCCATTACAGCCGCCATGATGCTTTTGTGGTTCGTGGAGTTTTGGTTCGTCGACAAATGGATCACGCCGCTGCTGCCCGCGGTGGGCCTGCCCAACCTTGCGGCAGTCATCCTGTTCGGCGCGGCACTGGCAGCGCTGCTTATCTGGCGCAACCATCGCCGCAACGAGCTTGCCGAAAAACGGCCCTGGCGGGATGTGATGGAGAAATAAAAACGTCCCCCGATGGTGCGGAACCATCGGGGGACGCTTTGCCTTCCCCTGCGGGGAAGGTGGCCGAACGCAGTGAGGTCAGATAAGGGGCGAGCTTTCCGCAATTGCCCATAAACGGGTTGCTGCGGGAAGGTCGCCCCTCATCAGTCACCTTCGGTGACAGCTTCAGTCTACGCGCCAAGTGCCGCCTACGGCGGTTGCGCTTCGACACGCGCCTGCGGGCGCAGCCCCGCGGGGGAAGCCTTTTAAATATGCTCCAAAATCTTGTTGCCCATCTCGGTGCAGCCTACCCTGGTGCAGCCGGGAGCCATCATGTCGGTGGTGCGGCAGCCCTCGTCGAGAACAGCGTTGACAGCCGCCTCGATCTCGTCGGCCTCGGCGGGCATATCGAAGCTGTAGCGCAGCATCATAGCCGCGGAGAGGATGCAGGCAATCGGGTTGACGACGTCCTGCCCGGCAATATCGGGCGCAGAGCCGTGGATCGGCTCATACAGTCCGCAGGTGCCCTCGCCCAGCGAGGAGGACGGCACCATGCCGATGCTGCCGGTGATCTCACTGGCCTCGTCGGAGAGAATGTCGCCGAACATATTTTCCGTCACAATGACGTCAAACTGCGCAGGGTTCTTGCAGATCTGCATGGCGCAGTTGTCCACGAACATCTCGCTGTACTCGACCTCGGGGTACTCGGCCTGCAGGCGGTGCATGACGGCGCGCCACAGGCGGCTGGTGTCCAGCACGTTGGCCTTATCCACACAGGTCAGCTTTTTGCGGCGCTTCATCGCCGTCTCAAAGCCGATGCGGCCAATGCGCTCGATCTCGTGCTCGGAGTAGGGCATCGTGTCGATGGCGACCTTCTCGCCGTTCTGCTCGATGGTCTTATGCTCGCCGAAGTAGACGCCGCCGATCAGCTCACGCACAACAATGAAGTCAATGCCCTGGTCAACGATGGACTTTTTCAGCGGGGAGGCGTCCGCCAGCTGCGGCCAGATCTTGGCCGGGCGGTTGTTGGCGTAGAGTCCCATGCCCGCGCGCAGGCGCAGCAGCCCCTTCTCGGGGCGCTGGTCGCCGGGCAGACCCTCCCACTTGGGGCCGCCGATGGCGCCGAGCAGGACGCTGTCAGAGCTTTTGCACTTTTCCAGCTCCGACGCAGGGAGCGGGTCACCGAACCTGTCGATGGCCTCGCCGCCCATGTAGGCGCGGGTGTAGGTGAAGGTGTGGCCGTGCCTGGCCGCGATCTTATCCAGGACGCGCACCGCCTGGGTCACGATCTCGGGGCTGGAGCAGTCGCCGTAGATCAGAGTGATGTTTTTCTGCATAGTTCTGTTCTCCCTCTCGTTGCTATTGTAGGGGCGGGACATGTCCCGCCCTCAGCCTTTCCATCACAGCACTTTTGCCGTAAAGCCGCGGGCCGGGCATGCCCGGCCCCTACAGGGCATCAGTCCTTCAAGCTGTTCATCAGGCCGCCCTTGGCGATGATGTTCTGGATAAACGGCGGGAACGGGGCGGCCTGGAAGGTCCGGCCCGTCGTCTCGTCGGTGATGACGCCGGTGTCGAAGTCGATGCTGACCGTGTCGCCCTCAGCGATTGCCTCACTGGCAGTGGGGCACTCCAGAATCGGCAGACCGATGTTGATGGCATTGCGGTAGAAGATGCGGGCAAAGCTCTTGGCGATGACGCAGCTGATGCCGGATGCCTTGATGGCGACGGGCGCGTGCTCACGGGAGGAGCCGCAGCCGAAGTTCTCGCCGCCGACCATGATGTCACCGGCCTTGACGCGGGTGACAAAGGTCTTGTCGATGTCCTCCATGCAGTGGCTGGCCAGCTCGGCCTCGCTCTGGGTGTTCAGGTAGCGGGCCGGGATGATGACGTCGGTGTCGATGTTGTCGCCGTATTTGAAAACAGGACCTTTTGCGTTCATAGCTCAAACCTCCCTCGGGTCAGTGATGCAGCCGGTCAGTGCGCTGGCCGCCGCCGTGGCGGGGCTGGCGAGGTAGACCTCGGAATCCACATGGCCCATGCGGCCCACGAAGTTGCGGTTGGTGGTGGAGACGCAGCGCTCCCCCGCCGCCAGAATGCCCATGTAGCCGCCCAGGCAGGGGCCGCAGGTGGGCGTCGAGACGATGCAGCCCGCGTCGATGAACGCCTCGGTGTAGCCGCGCAGGATGCACTCCTTGTAGACGGTCATCGTGGCGGGGATGATGATGCCGCGCACGCCCTTAGCAATGTGTCTGCCCTTCAGAATCTCGTAGGCCGCCTCCATGTCCTCAATGCGTCCGTTCGTGCAGGAGCCGATGACGATCTGGTCGATCTTGATGTCTTTGCCCTCTTTCGCAAGGTGGGTGTTCTCCGGCAGGTGCGGGTAGCTGACCGTCGGCTCGAGCGCGTCAAGGTCGATGACGATGCTGCGCTCATACTCGGCGTCGGGGTCGGCCTCGTACTTGACCCACGGGCGCTGGCTGCGGCCCTTCAAATATGCCTCGGTGATTTCATCCACCGGGAAGATGCCGTTCTTGGCACCGGCCTCGATGGCCATATTGCAGATGCAGAGGCGGTCCTCCATCGTCAGGGACTTCACGCCGTCACCGACGAATTCCAGGCTCTTGTACAGTGCGCCGGAAACGCCGATCTCACCGATCAGATGCAGAATGACGTCCTTGCCTGTGACAGGCTTGTGCAGCTGACCCTTGAGTTCGACCTTGATGGCGGCGGGGACCTTGAACCAGGCCATGCCCTTTGCCATACCGGCGGCCATATCCGTGGAGCCGACGCCGGTGGAGAATGCGCCCACTGCGCCGTAGGTGCAGGTGTGGCTGTCCGCGCCGATGATGCAGTCGCCCGCGGTCACGATGCCCTTTTCGGGCAGGAGCGCGTGCTCAACGCCCATCTGGCCAACGTCGTAGAAGTTGAGGATGTCGTACTTGTCTGCGAACTCGCGGCACTGCTTGGACTGGGTCGCGCTCTTGATGTCCTTGTTGGGGACAAAGTGGTCGAGCACGATGTTGACGCGGGTCTTGTCAAAGACGGAATCAAAGCCCGCCTTGTTGAACTCATTGATGGCCACCGGGGTCGTAATATCGTTGCCGAGCACGATGTCGAGCCTGGCGTTGATGAGCTGGCCCGCCGTAACGCCTGCTTCCCCGCAGTGGGCCGCTAAGATTTTCTGGGTCATGGTCATGCCCATGGTCGTGTACCTCCGTTTTGTTTTCTTTGGCTTCCCCTTGGGGGGAAGCCAAGGAAGCGGTTACTTATTGTTAATAGCGCTGACTAAAGCCTTAATGCCCGCCACGATAATATCGGTGTGGGTACCGCAGCCCCAGGTCTCCTCACCGGAGGCCCATTTCAGGCCGACGTAGGAGCAGGCGCGGGAGTTCGTGTCGGAATCCAGGGCGTGCTCGCTGTAGTGTACGAGCGTAAAGTGCATCCCGGTCTGCTGCTCGATGGCCGTGGCAACGGCATCCAGGCGGCCATTGCCGGTGGCCGTGCACTTGACCGTGCTGCCGCCGCCGGTGACGACGACATTTGCCGTAATGCTGCCGTCCGAGTTCTGGATGAAGTGCGCGTCCGGCACATTGAGCGGCTGGGTGTGGTTGAGGTAGCTGTTCTCAAAGACGCCCAGCACCTCTTTCACGCTCAGCTCGCGGTGCTCGTGGTCGCTGACGTCCTTGACGCGGTAGCCGAGGTCCTCGCGCATCTTCGGCGGCGGATTGTAGCCGTAGTTCTGCTGCAGCAGGAAGCCGATGCCGCCCTTGCCGCTCTGGGAGTTGATGCGGATGACGTCGGCATCGTAGGTACGGCCAATGTCGTGCGGGTCAATGGGGATGTACGGGCAGGTCCACTGGTGGAGCTGCTTCTCTTTGCGCCAGGTCATGCCCTTGGCGATGGCGTCCTGATGGCTGCCGCTGAACGCCGCGAACACCAGTGCGCCCGCATAGGGCGTGCGCTCATAAACGTGCATCCGGGTCACACGCTCATAGACCTCGCAGATGGCGGGCATATTGCTGAAATCGAGATGCGGGTCTACGCCGTGGCTGTACATGTTCATGGCCAGCGTAATGGCATCGACGTTGCCGGTGCGCTCACCGTTGCCGAACAGGCAGCACTCGATGCGCTGGGCACCGGCCAGGACGGCCAGCTCGGCGTCGGCAACGCCGCAGCCGCGGTCATTGTGCGGATGGGTGGACAAAATAACGCTGTCACGATATTTCAGGTGTTTGGAACACCACTCGATCTGGTTGGCGTAAATGTGCGGCATGCTCATCTCCACCGTGACCGGCAGGTTGATGATCATGGGGCGGTCCGGCGTGGGCTGCATGACGTCGAGAACGGCGTTGCAGACCTCGACGGCGTATTCCGGCTCGGTACCGGTGAAGCTCTCGGGGCTGTACTCGAACAGGAAGTTGCCCTCGTACTCCTCGCTCAGCTGCTTGACGAGCTTGGCACCATCGACGGCGATCTTTTTGATCTCCTCCTTCGACTTTTTGAATACCTGCTCACGCTGGGCGACGCTGGTGGAGTTGTAGAAGTGGATGATGGCACGGGGCGCACCCTTGACGGCCTCAAACGTCTTGCGGATGATGTGGTCGCGGCACTGGGTCAGGACCTGCACGGTCACGTCCTGCGGGATGCGGTTGCCGTCGATCAGGGTGCGCAGGAACTCATACTCGGTCTCGCTGGCAGCGGGGAAGCCGACCTCGATCTCCTTGAAGCCAATTTTGACCAGCATATCGTAAAATTCGAGCTTTTCCTCCAGGCTCATCGGCACAATGAGGCTCTGGTTGCCGTCGCGCAGGTCCACGCTGCACCAGGCCGGGGCCTGCTCGATATGGTCCTTCTGGGGCCACTCATAGACATGGCCGGGCTCTACCGGCGGCGGATAATACCCTACACTGTACTTGGTTGCGTCCATCATAATAAAACTGCCTCCTTCAAAGCGTTCGGTTCGCGCTTTGAAGGAGGCATACATAAAACCGTCCCCCAAAGGCGAAAGACCTTTGAGAGACGGGAGCAAGATCAACGTTGCTGTACCCGCGGTACCACTCTCATTGCTGTAAAACAGCCGCTCTGTACGATCAGCCCGTGGGCGAATCGCGCCTGCATGATAACGGTCAGGTTCCGTCCGCGCCTACCTGTCAGCGCGGCTGCTCCGGGGCCAGTATACAGCGCCTGCCATACCGCCTTGCACCGTCCGGCGGCTCTCTGAAATGGGATGAGTGCTGCTTTCTCCCCTTCACTGCATTTGGAATGGTTTTATTTTAGCGGATTTTGGGGGGAATGTCAAGAGATTTTTGCTGTTTTTTCAAGGATGTGTTTTGGTTGGAGCAACAATGTTTGTAGGGGGCGGCGTCCTCGACGCCCCGCGGGCGCATATGGAATGCGCCCCTACTTTTCTTTTTTTATTATGTATGCTATAATGTTTTCACTTGATTTGAAAGGATTCATCTATGCTTTACCATAAATACAAGCCGCTGGCGTCGCGCGTCTACTGCGCGGGGCTGGCGCTGTTGCTGGTGCTGTCCGAGGTGTTCAGCTCCAACGTACAGGATACGCTGCCGGGGTTCAGCCGCATCATGCGGCTGGGGCTGACCGGGTGCGCCGTGCTGCTTCTGGCCGGGAAAATTATCCTGCTGACCGGGTACGAGGCCCGCTGGCAGAAGGTGCTTATCGCCGTTGTGCTGGTTTACACGGCGTTTTCGTCGTGGTATGGCGGCGATTTGTGGTTCTTTTTGGCCGCACTTATCGGGCTGGGGGCCAAGGATGTGGATTGGGAGACCGCCCTGCGCGTCTATCTCGTCACGGCGGTGGCCGGGCTGGTGCTGGTGCAAGCGCTACACTTTGCCACACCGCTGATGCCCTACAAATTCTACTGCCGCAACTGGGATTTCGGCTACGGCCACTACAACGGCTTTGGCGCGCGGCTTGTCGGTGTGTTTTTTGCCTGGGCGTGGCTGCGGCATGACCGGCTGCGTGCCTTTGACTGGGCGGGGCTGGCTGCGCTGGCGATCTTCACCTACAAGGTTCCCGGCAGCCGCGGGGCGTTCGGCGGCATGGCGGTGCTGTTTGTGCTGTTCTTTGTCCAAAAATTTCTGCCGAGACTGTTCGGCAGCAAAATCTTTTACGGGCTGGCGCTGGCGCTGCCCGTCGCGCTGGCAGTGTTCAGCCTCTACGCCGGGTATGTCTACAACCCCGAGTGGCCCTATGAGCGGATGGCGCTGCTGCTGTTGAGCATTGCGTTGTCGGGGCGTTTTGAGATCTGGCACAATGTATTCTGGAGCGCGCCGCTTTCTTTATTGGGCGGCCTGCCCACCGATGGTGACGAGCACCACGCCATTGACAACACCTTTTTGGCCGTGCCGATGAACAAGGGTCTGCTGGGCGCGATCCTGGTTGCAGCGGTCTTTCTGCTGCTGCTGTGGCGGCTGGCAAAAAAGCATCGCTCCACCGAGGTCATCTGCCTGGTAGCGCTGACGCTGTATCTCTTTATGGAGAATAAGCCGTTTTTGCTCTCCGCCAACCCGTTTTTGCTGATGCTGCCGGTGGTGTTTTTTAACGCAGAGACCGGCAAAGCACAATCCGAATCGTAAAAAAGCCGCCGACCGTTTTGTCCGGTCGGCGGCAATTTTTATTATGGTTTAGCGGTTCTGCGGGCCGTTCTTCAGGATGACGTCATGGCTGCCGCCCTCGACAATGGAGGTGGAAGAAACGACGGTCAGGCGGGCTTTTTCCTGCAGCTCGGGGATGGAGAGCGCACCGCAGTTGCACATGGTAGAGCGCACCTTGTACAGCGTCGTCTGCACGCCGTCGGCCAAGGGGCCGGCGTAGGGCACGTAGGAATCGACGCCCTCCTCAAAGCTCAGCTTCTGGGCGCCGCCCAGGTCGTAGCGCTGCCAGTTGCGGGCGCGGTTGGAGCCCTCGCCCCAGTACTCCTTGACGTAGTTGCCGCCGACGCGCAGCTTGTTCGTCGGGGACTCGTCGAAGCGGGCGAAGTAGCGGCCCAGCATAACGAAGTCCGCACCCATGGCCAGCGCCAGCGTGATGTGGTAATCCTGCACGATGCCACCGTCGGAGCAGATGGGGATGTAGATGCCGGTCTCCTTGTAGTACTCGTCGCGGGCCTTGGCGACCTCAATGACCGCCGTAGCCTGACCGCGTCCGATGCCCTTAGTCTCGCGGGTGATGCAGATGGAGCCGCCGCCGATGCCGATCTTGATGAAGTCTGCACCGGCCTTGGCCAGGAACAGGAAGCCCTCGCGGTCAACGACGTTGCCTGCGCCGACCTTCACCTTGTCGCCGTAGTTCTCACGGATCCAGGCGATGGTGCGGGACTGCCACTCGCTGAAGCCCTCGGAGGAGTCGATGCAGAGCACATCCACACCGGCCTCTACCAGCGCGGGCACGCGCTCGGCGAAGTCGCGGGTGTTGATGCCCGCGCCGACAATGTAGCTCTTGTTCTCGTCGAGCAGCTCGTTGACGTTCTCCTTGTGGGAGTCATAGTCCTTGCGGAAAACCATATACTGCAGGTGGCCTTCCTCATCGATGAGCGGCAGGGAGTTGATCTTGTTGTCCCAGATGATGTCGTTGCAGTCATGCAGGCTGGTGGTGGCGGGGGCCGTGACCAGCTTGTCCAGCGGGGTCATGAACTCGGTGACCTTGAGGTCCATCGTCATGCGGGACAGGCGGTAGTCGCGGCTGGCCACGATGCCCAGCAGCTTGCCGTGGGCGGTGCCGTCGTCGGTGATAGCGACGGTGGAGTGACCGGTGCGGGTCTTGAGGTCGAGCACATCGCCCAAGGTAGCCTCCGGGGGCAGGTTGGAGTCGGAGGTGACAAAGCCCTTCTTGTAGGCCTTGACGCGGCGGACCATATCGGCCTCCTGCTCAATGGTCTGGGAGCCGTAGATGAAGGAGACGCCGCCCTGCTTGGCCAGGGCAATCGCCAGCTTCTCACCGGAGACGGACTGCATGATGGCGGAGACCATCGGGATGTTCATTTCCAGCGGGCAGGCTTCCTCGCCCTTGCGGTACTTGACCAGCGGGGTTTTCAGGCTGACAGCCGTAGGGACGCACTCCGAGGAGGAGTGGCCGGGGACCAGCAGATATTCACCAAAGGTACGGGACGGCTCGGAAAAATAAAATGCCATAATACACGCTCCTGACTTTCCTGTTTCGATGTTATTCGCTTATTAGAAAGATTGTACCACAACCGCGGACAAAATACAAAGCTTTCTGCGGAAATCTTTCTTGCACTGTCAAAACGAAAGTTGTGGATTTTGAACAATGGATTGGGTGTGTAGTATGACTTTGGGGTGGCCGGGCGGGCCGATGCGAGCATCGGCCCCTGCAATACGGGATTACTGCGTCGTCGTCAGCACTACATCGCCCATCGGCGCGGTAAGGGTCACGCTGCGGGGCGCGGCGGCTGTTTGGGTGTAGGTGCTACTCATCGTCCTGCCGTTGAACACCACATTCCCCATGGACGTTTGCAGGTCAAGCGCGTAATCGTCGGGCCTGCCGTCCACCGTCAGGCCAATATCGCCCATGGCAGCTTCGACTTTAGTGGTTTCAACGCCCGCCAGCAGCCCCAAATCAAAATCGCCCATTGAGATATTCGCCGTAAATTGCTCTGCCTGCACGGTGCTACCGGTAAAGTTGCCCATCGCCAGGTCTAAGTCGATGCTGTCGGCGGCGATGGTATTGCTGTTGTCAAATTCTGCATCGCCCATAGCGGCAGTGATGGAGAGCCTTTTAAAATGGAAGGTATTCGCATCCGGCACGGACAGGACAAACTCAGGCTCGGGCCCCAGCTCTTTGCCGAGGTTGTAGTTGGCGGGCACCTTGTAGCTGACACGCACCGGGCTTGTGTTGTCGCCCGTGTTGGTAAAGGTGAACCAGTCCTGACGCAGGTTCGTGCAGGAAAGGGTCGGCTCCGCCGCACCACTGTCCACAACGACTGTGACCGCGCCGTAGTCGATGTCGAAGGTTATATTTTTGGCGTCGGCCAGACCGGTGGTGAAATCCATCTTCTCCAATGGGCTGCCGCTGTCCGCGTCCTCGGTGGCGGCGGTCCCGTTGTAAAAATCCTCGGTGCGGACAAGACCGGATGCAGCAGTTTCTTCTTCCATCGGCGTCGGCACAACAACCATCGACGCCGTGCCGCCGCCGGGCTTTGCAAAGCTCAGCACAAGGACGCCCAGCTGGACGAGCAGCGCCGCAGCAATGACAACGGCGAAAATCAGCCACATGGTTTTTGCCCCGGGGCCGTGCTTTTGAGGCCGGGCAGGCTGCGGGTCGGCGGCGGGCGGCTCCGGGGCGGCGGGCGGCACAGCACCGCCGCGTGCGCTCTCGGGTGCGGCAGGGTCGGCGTCCGGCGTCAGCCCCTCCCCTTCCAGAATTTTGCGGGCAGCCTCGGCAGGCTCGCCCAGCTCGGCGGCGGTGGCGTCCTCATTGTCGGGGCCTGCGGCGTCGAAGTATTCCTCATAATAATTCAGTGCGTCGCGGCGCGCATCAGCAGGCAGGGCAGACAGCCGCTTTTCCAGCTCGGATAAGTACTCGTATTTTTTCATTGCTGCTCCCCCTTAAAGAGCTTGTTGATCTTTGTGGTGTAGGCTCCCCACTCGGCGGTAAACTCTGTCAGCCGTGCGCGGCCTGCGGGCGTGATTTGATAGTAGCGGCGGTTGCGGCCATTGAAGGCTTCGTCATGGACGGTCAGGCAGCCGTCCTTTTGCAGGCGGCGCAGCACCGGGTACAGCGTGGATTCCGACAGGTCCAGCACCGTGCGGACCTCCTGCGTGATCTTATAGCCGTAGGTGCCCGTTTCCTCCCGCCCGACGACAGCCAGCACAATGGCATCCAGCAGCCCCGCCGTGGTGTTGATGGCCATAGGGTGCCCCCTTTCCGAGTGTATAATGTATAGGGTTATATATTATATAGCATATAATATTGTAGATTGCAATAGGCTGCCGCAACAAAATTATGTAGGGGCGGACATGGTTCACCCCCGGTCTCGTGTGGCAGTACATACGCTTCCGAGCCGCCGCATAGTAGGGGCCGGACATGTCCGGCCCTGGCGCTATAAGGTATAGCCGCGTTTACGGGAAGGCCGCGGGCCGGGCATGCCCGGCCCCTACAGGGCTGCACACCCGGAATCGCGCGGTTACCGCAGAGTTGGCAGACAAACAAGATTTGCCCGTCCGCCTTCACTTCTCTATTTCCTTATATAAATACCCCAGCGCGTCTCTCAGGCCGCCCAGCTCGTCTATGAGTCCCTCCTCCACGGCCTGCCGACCATCCAGGACCGTGCCCATGTCCATGACCAGTTCCCCCGTATTGTGCATGAGCTGGGTGAACCGCCGGGCCGTTATTTTGGAGTGCTCCGTCACAAAGCTGACAATGCGTTCCTGCATCTGCTCAAAATAGCGCAGCGTCTGCGGCACGCCCAGCACCATGCCGGAGTGGCGCACCGGATGGACCGTCATTGTCGCGGTGGGCACAATAAAGCTGTGCCGCGCCGCGACGGCCAGCGGGATGCCGATGGAGTGCCCGCCGCCCAGCACCAGCGTGGCGCTCGGCTTGCTGACTCCCGCGATCAGCTCTGCCAGTGCCAGCCCGGCCTCCACGTCGCCGCCGACAGTGTTCAAGATGACCAGCAGCCCCTCGATTTCGGGGTCCTCCTCAATGTCCACCAGCTGCGGGATGACGTGCTCATATTTTGTCGTCTTTTGCGCATCAGGCGAAAGGGTGTGTCCCTCGATCGTGCCGATGACCGTCAGGCAGTGGATGGCGTGGCGGCCCTTCGTCGCAGGCACAATGCCATCGTCGGTGATCAAATCGTGCTCCAGACGCTTCAGCGCGGCGTTTTCGGTGGGGTTTAGCTTGGGGCGGGCCTTGGCTTTGGGCTTTTTTGCGTTCGCTTCCATTCCTGCTCTCCTTATAACAAAAGTAGCTGCACAGACTAAGTCTGCGCAGCGGCAATGCAAAATATGCGCGGTTTCGGGTGACGGGTCAATGGTGTTTGTCGATGTTGTCAAAAAGTTTCAGGTTATTTTTGTACAGCCGTCTAATATTTGGAAAATCAGCCAAAAACTTAGACAAAAAATTGACAATTGGTGCGGCACATTTTATAATAGTTATAAATGAGTATTGCAGATGTGAGGTAATCGAGCATGGCTGTTCAGAACAAGGTGTCGCTTCCGGTCATTAAGCGGCTGCCGAAATATTATCGTTATCTGACCAATCTTTCTGCCGACGGCAAGGACAAGATTTCGTCCAGCGAGCTGGCCCACATGATGGGCACCACCGCCAGCCAGGTGCGGCAGGATTTCAACTGCTTTGGCGGGTTCGGCCAGCAGGGCATTGGCTACAAGGTCGATGTGCTGCGCGCCGAGATCGGCAATCTGCTGTTTGGCGACGGCGAAAAGCTGCCTACCATTTTGGTCGGTGCCGGCCGTCTGGGTTCTGCGGTGTCCAGCTTCATCAGCCGCGACGCCAACGGCTACAAGCTGCTGGGCGTCTTTGACGTCAACCCCGACCTGATCGGGAAAGAAATGTGCGGCGTACCTATTCTGCCGCTGAGTGACCTGGACAAATTCTGTGCGGAGCATCACCCCGAGGTGGCCGTGCTTTGCGTGCCGCGCCAGAGCGCCATGGATCTGGCCGGGAAACTGGTGGACCAGGGCATCAAGGGCTTCTGGAATTTCAGCCACTACGATCTGTCCGTGGAATATCCCGACGTCACAGTGGAGAACGTCCACCTTGGCGACAGCCTGATGAGCCTTGGGTACAGGCTGAGAAATCAGGAAAAGTGATATCTCTATAAAAAGACCGCCTTGTAGGGGCCGCACATGTGCGGCCCTCAGCCTACTGGTTGACGCGCGATTGCGGGAAGGTTGAGGGCCGGGCATGCCCGGCCCCTACGGTTATCAGTAAACCGATAAGGAGTCATCATGGCAAAGCTATATTTCCGATACGGCGCAATGAACAGTGGCAAGACTACCGCGCTCATGCAGGTCGCCTACAATTATAAAGAGCGCGGCATGCGCGTGCTGATCCTGAAGCCTGCCATTGACACCAAGGGGCAGGACTCCATCATCTCCCGCCTGGGCATCAGCTGCAAGGTCGATCAGCTGGTCACCCCCGAGATGGACGTTGTTGAGCTGGTCAGGGCCAACGAGGCCGCCCATGGCAAAATTGCCTGTGTGCTTTGCGACGAGAGCCAGTTCTTCACGCCCGAGCAGGCCGACCAGCTGTTTCTGGTCACGGTGGACCTGGGTATTCCCGTTATCTGCTACGGTCTGCGGGCTGATTTCATGATGCGCGGTTTTCCCGGCTCGACGCGGCTTCTGGAAATTGCGCACACGATCGAGGAACTCAAAACGATTTGTGCCTGCGGACGCAAGGCCATCTGCAACGGGCGCAAGGTCAACGGCGAGTTTGTCTTTGAAGGTGCGCAGGTCGCCATCGACACGGTGGACGATGTGGAATACCAGAGCCTCTGCCCCCAGTGCTGGTACCGCGAGTACCGCGCATTTCTGGCACGGCATCCCAAAAAGTAAATATTTTGCGCTGATTTTCCCGCCGGGTGCTGCCCGGTGGGATTTTTTTGTGTGATTCACATCATTTTTCTGCAAATAGCGCACTTATCTTGCACCGTGCAGATTCAGATGCAATAATATTTGCAAAAACGCATGTTTTTTGCAACGATACTGCATATTTTGCGGTTTACGGCGTATTCCAGCGTATTTTGCAAGGTAAAGATAGTTGCGTTTGCTGCGGTGTCCGCGCGGCAGCGCAGGGGTGTACCTAGCAATATGCACAAACGCCATTTACAGTATTCGTAAGTTTTGACGGTGATGTCAAATTGGTTACAGCCAACATGGCAAGAATTGTACGTTTCCCTGCCGTAACGAGCCAAAAAAGCTGTTTATTTTCTGTGAACGATTTGTTATCATATAGACAAGCGAACAGCAGATGGTGTGGTACGGCATCCCGCACACAACGGTCTGCAAGAATAAATCGCACAGCAATTTTAGGAGGACAAAAACATGAAAAAGGCAATCTCTCTCGGTGTTGCCGCCGCCATGGCCGCCACTCTGCTGGCTGGCTGCGGCACGGCAGCCAGCAGCGCCGCTCCTTCCAGCGAGACCGCAAGCACTGCGGACAGCACCACTGCCGAGTCTACTGCTGCTTCCGAAGCCGCTCCCAGCGAGGCCCACGAGATCAACACCACCGATCCCATTGAGCTGACCATCAGCTGGTGGGGCGGCGACTCCCGCCATGAGGCTTACCAGAAGGCTCTGGAAGCTTTCCACGAGAAGTACCCCAACATCACCGTTTCCCCCACCTACGGCGCATGGTCCGGCTGGGAGGAGAAGCAGTCCACCGCGCTGGCTGCCGATCAGGGTTCCGACGTCATGCAGGTCAACTGGAACTGGCTGTATCAGTACAGCCCCACGGGCGAGAAGTTCGTCGATCTGCGCGAGTACAGCGACGTCATCGACCTGAGCCAGTGGAGCGATACCGCCAAGAACGCCTGCATCGTTGCCGACAGCCTGCAGGCAGTGCCCATCTCGATGACCGGCCGTATCTTCTACTGGAACATGAACACCTTCAAGCAGGCCGGCATCGAGGCGGTTCCCACCTCTTATGATGATCTGATTGCCGCCGGCAAGGCCTTCCAGGAGAAGCTGGGCGATGATTACTATCCTCTGGCCATCGGTCAGTATGACCGCATGATCCTCATGACCTTCTACCTCGAGTCCAAGTACGGCAAGGCCTGGGTCGAGAACAACGAGTGCCAGTACAGCGAGGAAGAGGTCGTTGACGGCCTGAACTTCATCAAGTCCCTCGAGGACAACCACGTTATCCCCACCCGTCCGACCATGATTGCTGCAGGCTTCGACTCCATCGATAAGTCTCAGGAATGGATCGACGGCAAGTACGCCGGCATCTTCGAGTGGGATTCTGCCCCCTCCAAGTACCAGTCTGCTCTGGCTGACAACTCCGGCTTCACCGTCGGTGAGGAGATCAAGTTCGGCGACAAGGCCAACGGTGGCTTCTCCAAGGTCTCCATGGGTATGGCCATCACCAAGTCCTGCCAGCATCCCGTTGAGGCTGCTGCTCTGATCGACTTCCTGTGGAACGGCGAGGGCGCTGCCATCATGGGCTCCGAGTGCGGCATCCCCGCCTCCACCGCCGGTCTGGCTGCCGCTCAGGCTGCTGACGCTGTGAAGCCTCTGGTCCTCGAGGCCAACACCAAGGTCCTGGCCTTCGTTGACATGCCGCTCGACCCGTACTACGAGTCCAGCAAGCTGAAGGACACCACCGACGGCGTCTACACCGATGTGTTCGACGGCTTCAGCTACGGCGACTACGACGCTGAGGAGGCTGCCGAGATCCTGCTGGACGGCGTTTCCGGTGTGCTGAGCGCCAACGCCTAAGAGCAATCGAAATCCTTTAAAAAGTAAAGTTTAGCCGGCTCCTGCCCCGTTATCACGCATGGCGGGGCCGGCTATTTATGTTAAAACGCAATACAGCAATTTGTCGATAGGAGGTTTTTGGATGAGCTCTGCAGCCCCTAAAACGGTTCAGCGCACCCCGTTCAAGCGCTGGTGCGACGAAAACACCGGTCTTTTCTTCCTGATTCCCTGGATCCTCGGTTTCCTGATTTTCAAGGCTTATCCGTTCGCCAGCTCTCTGGTGTACAGCTTTACTGACCTGAACTTCTTCAAAGGCATCAGCCAGTACGGCATTATGAACTATGTGGAGATCTTTACCAGCCGCAAGACGGTCTCCGTCCTGCTGACCACCGTGAAGTATGCTTTCATCACGGTGCCCCTCAAGCTGGTCTTTGCGTTGTTCATTGCCTACATTCTGAACTTCAAGATCAAGTTCGTCAACCTGTTCCGTACCGTTTACTACATTCCGTCCATTCTGGGCGGCTCTGTAGCCATCGCCGTTCTGTGGCGTGCCCTGTTCAAGGATACCGGCGTCGTCAACACGATTCTCGGCTTCTTTGGCATTGCCGGTCCCGACTGGCTGGCTGACAAGACCTGGGCGCTGTTCGTCATCTGCCTGCTGCGTGTGTGGCAGTTCGGCTCCGCCATGGTTCTGTTCCTGGCTGCCCTGAAGGGTGTGCCTGCCGACCTGTACGAGGCCGCCACCATTGACGGTGCCTCCAAGACCAAGCAGTTCTTCTCGATCACCGTGCCGATGATCACCCCCGTTATCTTCTACAACCTCGTTACCCAGATCGCACAGGCGTTCCAGGAATTCAACGGCCCCTACATCATCACCCAGGGCGGCCCGCGCAATGCTACGACGCTTGTCTCCCTGCTGGTTTACAACTACGCCTTCAAGTCCAACGAGATGGGCATGGCGTGTGCGCTGGCCTGGGTCATGTTTATTGCCGTTGCCCTGCTGACTGTGATTGCCTTCACCAGCCAGAAGCACTGGGTCTACTACGCTGATTAAGGAGGAATGAAAAATGAAACTTTCTACCGCCCATAAAATCGGCCGTTTCTTCCAGTACTTTGTGCTGATCCTTGTCGGCGTCATCATGATCTACCCGCTGGTCTGGATGGTGGGTGCCACCTTCAAGTCCAACGCCGAGATCTTCGCCGGCATCGGCTTCCTGACCGCGAACCCCACGCTGCAGGGCTACATTGACGCCGTCACCCAGAACTACGGCGGCGACATCAGCATCTGGCGTGCCTTCATCAACACCTACAGCTTCGTTATCCCCAAGGTCATCTTCACCGTTATCAGCTCGGTCATTGCCGCTTACGGCTTCAGCCGCTTTAAGTTCAAGGGCCGCGATATGCTGTTCGGCATCATGATCTCCACTCTGTTCCTGCCGCAGGTCGTTCTGAACGTTCCCCAGTACCTGATGTACAACTCCTTCGGCTGGATCAACAGCCCGTTCTATCTGCCCCTGTGGGTGCCCACCCTGTTTGCGACGGAGACCTACTTCGTCTACCAGCTGGTCCAGTTTATGCGCAGCATCCCTCACGATCTGGACGAGGCTGCCGCCATCGACGGCTGCGGCCCGGTCAAGATCCTGTACAAGATCATCGCCCCGATGCTGAGCCCCTCTCTGGTGGCCTGCGGTCTGTTCCAGTTCATGTGGAGCTGCAACGACTATATGGGTCCCCTGCTTTACGTCCAGACCCCCAGCAAGTACCCGATGTCCATCTTCGTCAAGCTGTCCATGGACGCTGACAGCGGTTTCAACTGGAACCGTATCCTGGCACTGTCCCTGATCTCCATCATCCCGCAGTTGGTCGTTTTCTTCTGCGCACAGGATGCCTTCATCGACGGCATTTCCGCCGGCGCCGTGAAGGGCTAAACGCCGCTTTGGCAGTCCAAAATCTATTGTAGCACACGGCTGCCCCGTACCACAGGAATGGGGTACGGGGCAGCCTTTATTTTGAAAACCGGACTCCCCTGCCCTGGCGGGCGGAGGGGTTGTATGATAGAGAGCCTTCCCCGGAGGGGAAGGCGGCCGAGGCTCCGCCCGAGGCCGGATGAGGCGAGACTGTACCGCTATTACCCGTGTACGGGCTGCGGCTGCAAGGTTTGCCCTCATCAGTCCGCTGCGCGGACAGCTTCCCCCGATGGGGAAGCCTAAAAAAGCGCCCCTTGCGGAGCGCTTCCCTGTTCTTACTTATTCACTCTCTTATAATACTGCCGGTACTGCTGGGGCGAAAGACCCGTGGCATCTTTAAAGACGCGGCGGAAATGCGCCGTCGTCATAAAGCCGGTCTTTTCCGCAATGTCCGAGATGCTCTCGTTCGACTTTTCAATGAGGTTCTGCGCGGCCTTGATGCGCACGCCGTTGATATACTCGATGAGCGAGAGGTTGATGGACTTCTTGAAAAGGCGGCTCAGATAATACGGGCTGATATAGAACTGACTGGCGATGCCGGTCAGGGTCAGCTTCTCGGCGTAGTGCTCGGCGATATAGGCCTGGATCTGATCCACAATGTGGTTGCTGACACGGCCATTCTCGCCGCCCTGCTCCTGCTGCTGGCGGCAGAGGTCCTTGAGCTCCAGCAAAAGCGTGGCCAGCAGCATCTTGCGCAGTGCATCGGATTCCGGGGAGGTTTCCTCCTGCAGGGCCAGCAGCTGCTGCAGAAGGCCCTGGATGTGGTTCTGCTGTTTGACTGTGATATTTGACAGCAGGTGGTTATGCTCCTCACTCAAGAAGGAGAAGAAGTCCACCTCCGGGAAGATGTCCATAATTTTGTCGAGGTACTCGCGGCTGAAATTCATCACGATACGGCTCGAGGCTGTGTCGCCGAGCGAGGCAGTCTTGTGGATCTGGTTTTCACCGATCAGCACCACACATCCCGCGTTGACGATATAGGCGGCATCCTCAATAAAATAGCGGCGGCTGCCCTCTATCTCATAATAGATCTCGTATTTATGATGGATATGGAAGCTGGCCATCTCATACCCGGAGTCACGGTCCACGCGGTCAATAAAAAAGTCAACGTGGGGCGAGTAGACATATTCCGAAACCATAACGCTGCTCCTCACTGCCGTGGTGCGGGGCACCCGGCGATTGGTTATTGTTGTCTTTTTTAGAATAGCACATTTTTTGCTGTTTTTCAAACTATTTTTATACTATTTTTGAACACTTGGGGGTTCACACATGAAAATCACGCTTGTACGTTCTATGGCGCGCAGCGCAGTGTTTGAGCTGGTCAACTCCGGCTGCTACCGCGCCCCGGCTCCTTATACAGTCTCATTGGACGGCGCCACAGTCTGTGAGGGCGATACGAATGTGTTCTCACTCTATTCGCTGGAGCCGGGCCGCAGCTACACGCTGGCCGTCACCCTTGACGGCGTGACCGATACGCTGGACTTTGCCACCGCGGAGGAGAGCTTCTTCGTGGATGCCTCCCGCTACGGCCTCGTCGCCGACGGCGTGACCGACAACACGGCCAAGCTGCAGGCGGCGCTGTCCACCTGCCCCGCGGGCAGCACGGTCTACGTGCCCGCCGGCACCTACCGCACCCAAAGCCTGTTTTTGCAGAGCAGCACGACGCTGTATCTCGAAAAGGGCTGCACGCTGCTGGGCGGCACCAACCGCACTGACTACCCCATTCTGCCCGGTGTTCTCCCCTGCCATAACGAGAAGGACGAGCACTACCTCGGTCTGTGGGAGGGCAACCCGCTGGACAGCTTTGCGGGTCTTATTAACGTCATCAACGCCGAGAACGTGACGATCACCGGCGAGGGCACGATTGACGCCAACGCCCAGAACGGCGACTGGTACCATAACCCGAAGGAAAAGAATATTTCCTGGCGTCCGCGCCTGTTCTTCACCAGCGGCGCCAAAAACGTCGTGCTGCACGGCGTTCTGGTCTGCAACAGCTATTCCTGGACCATCCACCCGACCTACTCCGAGAATGTGGATATCCTGAACATCCGCATCCGCAACAGCTCCACGAGCCCCAACACCGACGGCATCGACCCCGAGAGCTGCAAGAATGTCAACATCATCGGCAACCATGTACACGTCGGTGACGACTGCATCGCGCTGAAATCCGGTAAGCTGTTCTTAGGCATGAAGCTGCATGTTCCCTGTGAGAACGTTATCATCCGCAACTGCTGCCTGAGCCGCGGCCACGGCGGCCTTGTCATCGGCAGCGAGATGAGCGGCGGCGTCAAGAACGTTACCGTGACCCAGTGCCTGATGGACCATACGGACCGGGGTCTGCGTGTCAAGACCCGCCGCGGGCGCGGCAAGTACGCCATCATCGACGGGCTGGTATTCCGTGACGTCGTTATGGACGGCGTGCTGGCGCCGTTTGTCATCAACATGTTCTATTTCTGCGACCCCGATGGCCGCAGCGACTATGTGCAGACCCACGAGGCCCTGCCTGTCGACGAGATGACCCCGACACTGGGCACGCTGGAGATGGAAAACATCACGGCCACCGACGCTCAGTACGCAGGCTGCTGGTTCAGCGGCCTGCCCGAGCACCCGATCGAGGGTGTCAAGATGCACAACGTAAAAATCAGCTTTGCACCGGACGCTAAAGCCGGTCAGGCCGCCATGATGTGCGGCGCGAATGCCTCCTGCAAGGTGGGCGTCCATGCCGAGAACGTGCAAAGAATTGAGCTGCACCACGTTGCGATCACCGGCTACGAGGGTGAGCGCCTGCAGCTGACAAACGTAGATAGCTTTGAGGAGGACTGAACCATGACCCACGAAGAGATTCTGACCACGCTGGGCCATTACGTGGACTACCTGATCGCAGGCTCCACCGCCGAGGCACCGCTCTGGAACATCGAGAAGGTCCGCAGCGGCAAGCCCAACAAGTGGAATTACATCGACGGCTGCATGATCACTGCCTGCCTGAGCCTGTACAAGACCACCGGCGACGAGAAGTTTTTGGACTTTTCCAAGAAGTTTCTGGACTACTTTGTCAAGGACAACGGCGTCATTGAGACCTACGACCCCGCCGAGTACAACCTGGACAACGTCAACCAGGGCAAAAACCTGTTTACGCTGTACGACCTGACCGGCGACCAGCGCTACCGCGACGCCATTGAGACGATACGCGGCCAGCTGGAGACCCAGCCCCGCACGAAGGAGGGCAACTTCTGGCACAAGAAGATCTATCCCAACCAGGTCTGGCTGGACGGCACTTACATGGCCCAGCCCTTCTACATGGAGTATGAGACACGCTGCAACGGGATGCACGGCTGCATTGACAGCTACAAGCAGTTCATGAACATCCAGAAGCACATGAAGGACGCTAAGACCGGCCTGTACTACCACGGCTACGACGAGAGCCGCGAGATGTACTGGGCGAACCCCGAGACCGGCTGCAGCGCCAACTTCTGGCTGCGCGCCATGGGCTGGTTCCTGGTGGCCATGGTAGATACGTTGGAGCGGATGGACAACCAGCTTTACTACGAGTACCGTGCCATCATGACAATGCTGAAGGACGCGGTGGACGCGATGATCGCCTTCCAGGATGCCGAGAGCGGCATGTTCTGGCAGGTCGTAGACAAGGCCGGGGTCGAAGGCAACTACCTTGAGACCTCCGGCAGCGCACTGTTCGCCTACGCCGTGCTCAAGGGCGTGCGTCTGGGCTACCTGCCCAAGCGCTACACGGCCTACGGTGAGAAGGCGTTCTACGGCACCTGTGACCGCCATCTGGGCGTGGGCGCGGACGGCGCTTTGCAGCTGGGCGGCATCTGTCTGGTGGCCGGTCTCGGCGGCGCGACCCGCCGCGATGGCAGTCTGGCGTACTATTTCAGCGAGCCCATCGTCGAGAACGACGCCAAGGGCGTAGGCCCGCTGCTGCTGGCCTACACGGAAATTCTGGCCGCACAAAAGCAGTAAGGAGGGCACACTATGCCGAAATTTATCGTCGGTGCCCGCCTGCACGACTACGGCAAGGGCAGCCCGGACGAGCTGTTCGGGCGCGTTGCCGCCGACGGCTTTGCCGCTGTGCAGCTGGCCTATAAAAAGTGTGTGCCGTCCGTAAGGAGCTATGCGGACGTGACCGACGCGCTGGTCGCCGAGACCGTCGCCGCCGAAAAGGCGCACAGTATTCAGGTGGCCGTGCTGGGAACCTACGTGGAGCTGGCCATCAACGATGAGAGTCGTTTGAAGAATGCGGCGGACTTCAAGAGCCAGCTGGCCGTCTGCAAGGCGCTGGGTGCCGGGTGCATCGGCACCGAGACGACCAGCATGGAAAAGCAGCCTGCCGGTACGACCCGCGAGGAAGCGCAGGAGCTGCTCTGCCGCAGTCTGGCGGACATTCTGCCCGCCGCCGAGGCCCTGGGCGTGACCGTCGCCGTAGAGCCTGTGACCTACCACAGCATGAACTCCGCCGCCGCGACGCGGCATATTTTGGACACGATGCGCAGCCCGAACCTGAAGGTCATCTTTGACATGAGCAATCTGGTGGATGCCGGGAACGTCGGTGCGCAGGACCGCATCTGGAACGACGTGGGCGAGCTGCTGGGCGACCAGATCGTGGCCGTCCACTTCAAGGGGCAGGCCTTTGCGCCGGACGGCGGGCTGCTCCACACGAGCCTGGAGGACAGCCTGACCGACTACGCGGGCGCGTTCGCCATGCTGCGGCAGCTGCCGCAGGACGCTCTGCCCGTGCTGCGTGAGGAGGCTGTGCCAGCCCGCGCTGGCAGCGATATTGCATTTATGGGAGGATTTTTTGCATGACCGAAACGAAACGCAAAACATGGATCGTTGACGAGAGCGGTGCGGGCGACTACCGCACGCTGACCGAGGCCGTTGCTGCCTGTGCGGCCACGCCGGACGAGCCGGTGCGGTTCTACATCAGGCACGGCATCTACGAGGAACGGCCCTTCATTGAGCTGGCGGACTATGTCATCGAGGGCGAGTACCGCAACGCGACAGTCATCACGGCGTCTGTGGGCGGGCGTGACCCATGGCCGGGCGAGGTCAAGACCGGCACCTTCCGCAGCGCAACGCTGTTTCTGGGCGGCGGCAGGGCCGTTGTGCGCAACCTGACCGTGCAGAACAACGCCGGGGACGGCGCAAAGGCCGGTCAGGCTCTGGCCGTCTACGCCGACGCAAGCCGCGTGCTGATGGAGAATGTGAACCTCTACGGCAACCAGGACACGCTGTTCACCGCTCCCCTGCCCCTGCAGGAGCGCGAGCAGAACGGCTTCCGCGGCCCGCGGGAGAACACGCCCCGGCTGGACACCGTGCAGTACTACAAAAACTGCACGATCCGCGGCAACATCGACTTTATCTTTGGCGGTGCAAACGCTGTGTTCGACACCTGCCGCCTTGAGCCGTGGCACCACATCAGCGGCATCTGTTATATCACGGCTCCCAGCACGCCCGCAGGCAAGCCCGGCTACCTGTTTGTAAACTGCACTGTGCAGGGCAGCTGTGCGCCCGGCAGCGTCTATCTGGGCCGCCCCTGGCGCGCGGACGCGGCCTGCTACTGGCTGGACTGCGCGTTGAGCGACGAGGTCTGCGCCGACGGCTGGGACAACTGGCGTGACCCTGAGAACGAAAAGACCGCCCGCTTTGGTGAGCACGGCTCCACCGGCCCCGGCAGTGCCGCCAAGCGCGCCTTTGGCAGCGTGGATGACGATAACGAAGCGAACGCCCAGCGGGAGATGTACGCGCGGGTAAAAGCGGAATTTGGCGTGGAATAAGGCATAGAAAAGGCGGCAGACCGTTTGTGGTCTGCCGCTTTTGCTTTCCTAAGTCTTCTCCTTTTACTGTGCGCTCGTCTCGCCGCCCTCGACCACGAGGCTGTCCTCATAGTCAGTGCCGTAGGTGTCAACGAGAGTGGCCTCATAGTCGGCGTGGAAGAAATTCTCCTTGCCCAGAGCCTTGATCTCGTCGTTGATAGCATTCAGCAGCGTCTCATTGCCCTTGCTGACGGCGGGAGCAATCGTGTCCTGACTGCCCAGGGACGGGATGCCGACAGTGTAGCCGGGGTTCTGGCTGGCAAACGCGATGACCTCGGTGTTGTCGTTGGCCCAGGCCACGCCGCCGTTCTCCATCGCGCTCTTGGCCGTGGCGTAGGAGTCATACTTCTGCAGCGGGATGTCAGGGTAGTTCTGGGTCAGGTAGGTCTCTGCGGTAGTGCCGGAGATGACGATCATCTGGTCATCGGCGTTCCAGCTGTCCAGCGACGTGATGACGTTGGAGTCCGGGGAAACGACGCCCAGTGCAACGTTCATGTAGGGCAGCGCAAAATCGACCTCCTCGGCGCGCTCCGGCGTGACCGTGAAGTTGGCCAGAATGACATCGACCTTGCCGGTCTGCAGGTACTCGATGCGGTTGGCGGCCTCGGTGGAGACGTAGTTCACCTTGACGCCCAGATCCTCGGCCAGGCGGTTGGCAAAGTAGATGTCATAGCCCTGATACTCGCCGTTTTCATCGACGTAGCCGAACGGGTTCTTGTCGGAGAAAACGCCGATGTTGATCGTGCCGTCCGCCTTGATTTCGTCCAGCGTGCGGTAAACAACACCGTCGGCGGATGCCGAGGTCGAGGCAGTGCCCGTGGAGGCGCTGCTGCCGCAGGCGGCCAGAGACAGGCTCAGGGTTGCGGCCAGGGCCGCGGCGGTCAATTTGGTTGCTTTTTTCATGGTGATATCCTCCTTTTTATTCTTTCGTTTTCCTCTATGTATTTCTTTCCACAAAAGGGAATCTATGGTATGCCCCGCGAAGCGGGCGCTTGCCTCCCCTAGCAGGGGAGGTGGCTCGAAGAGCCGGAAGGGTTGAACTTTGCCACAGTTCTAAATGCTTTGGGTAATGGCGAGGTTCTCTCCCCCACCCGCTTCGCGGGAGCCCCCTCGCAGAGGGGGCCAAGTCCATCACTTCACACTGTCAAAGGTGAAGGTGCGCAGGAACTTCTGCGCGCGCTCTGTCTTGGGGTGGTCGAAGAACGCCTCCGGCGTGCTCTCCTCGACGATTTTGCCGCCGTCCAGGAAGATGACACGATCCGCAATCGCGCGTGCAAACTGCATCTCGTGGGTGACGATGATCATCGTGCGGCCCTGCTTCGCCAGATCGAGCATAACGTCCAGCACCTCGCGGACCATTTCGGGGTCAAGGGCTGCAGTCACTTCATCGAACAACAAAATTTCAGGGTGCATCGCCAGTGCGCGGACGATGGCAACGCGCTGCTTCTGGCCGCCGGACAGCTCCCGCGGGTAGCTCCTGGCCTTGTTCAGCAGGTTCACGCGGTCCAGCAGGGCCTCGGCTTCCTTCTGTACCTCGTCTTTGGGACACTTGGCCACCTTGAGCGGAGCCAGCATAACGTTGTCCAGCACGGTCAGATGCGGGAACAGCTCATAGCTCTGGAATACCATGCCGATGCGCTGGCGCAGACTCGTCAGCCCCTTGCCGCCGTAGGCGACAGTCTCATTGCCCAGGCGGACGCGCCCGCTCTGGGTGGGCTCCAGCGCATTGATGCAGCGCAGCAGCGTGCTCTTGCCGCAGCCGCTGGGGCCTACCACCACGACGACCTCGCCGGGGCGGACGGAAAAGCTGACGTCATCCAGCACGGTATTTTCCCCATAGCCCTTGACCAGATGCTCTACGGTCAAAATCGGTTCTGCCATGGTTCCTTACCTCCATTTTTTCTCTAAGTACGATGCCAGCAGGCTGATGGGCCAGCAGGCGAGGAAATACAGCAGGAACACGACCAGATAGATGCCGAATGCAGCGTTCGGGCTGGCCATGCGGTTGGCCTCAATGATTTGCTGCGCGACCTTCAGCACCTCGACGACGCCGATCATCAGCACAAGGCTGGTGGTCTTGATCATACGGGTGATCAGGTTGATGCTCAACGGGATCAGGCGGCGCACTGTCTGCGGAATGATGATGTACCAATAGGTCTGCGCCTTCGTCAGGCCCAGCGCCTCGCTGCTCTCATACTGGTGCTTCGGAATGGAGATCAGCGCGCCTCTCACAAGGTCGCTCATCTCTGCCGTGCCCCACAGCACAAACACGATGACGGATGCCGTCTCGCCCGAGAGGTTCCAGCCCCACGCGCGGGTCGTGCCGAAAAACACAAGGAACAGCAGCACCATCTGCGGCATAATGCGGATGATTTCGAGATAAACCCGCAGGATGGCTTTTACAACGGGATTTTTGCCGCTCATCAGCACGCCCAGCAGAATGCCCAGCGGGATACTGATGGCGACGGAAAGCAGGCTGATGCGCAGGGCCACCCACAGGCCGCCCAGCAGGCGGGCCATGTTTTTGCCCTTGAGCAGTACGTTAAGCCCCAAATCCGGCATAGCGCAGCCTCCTTTCCAGTAGAGACCCCAGCAGCGAAACCGGGAGCAGGATCAGCAGGTAAAAGACCACAAGAAGGAACAGGCTCTCGGTGGTTTTGTAGTACAGGCCGATGAGGTCCTTCGCCGTGAACATCAGGTCCATCAGGCTGATAGCGCTGAACACGCTGGTTTCCTTTAAAAGGAAAATGACATTGGCAACGAACGCCGGGACGCTGGTGGACATGGCCTGCGGCAGGATGACGTAGCGCATCGTCTGCATCCGGTCCATGCCGAGGCTGTAGGCGCTCTCGGTCTGGATCGGCTCGATGGATTCCAGCCCGCTGCGGAACGCCTCCGCCATGTAGCTGCCGCCCAGAAACGCCAGACCTGCAATGCCGCAGACCGCAGCGTCAGTCCTGATGCCGATCTTCGGCAAACCGTAATAGATGAAAAACAACTGGACCAGGAGCGGCGTGTTGCGGCTGAGTTGGATGTAAAAGCCGACGACGCGGCGCAGCACAGGCACCTTATAATACTGGACCAGTGCGCAGACCAGCCCGATGACAATAGCCAGCGCGATACCTGCCAGCCCCAGACACAGGGTCAGCCACGCCGCTTTTTCAAACAGCGGCAGGTACTGTACGACCACATTCCAATCCACAAAAGTCTCCCCTTCCCTATCGGGTCACGAACAAAATTAGATACAAAAAAATCCGGGCCTTCTCTGCGAAGGTTCCCGGACAAAGGTCAGGTTCAACACATGAGGGTTCTGGTAGGCCCCACAGACCATGCCCGGTGACAGCGCATACGACAACAACACATAGCGGACATAGCGGTATTCCCCTTTCCTGTTTTTGGTTTGCATTGTTCAAACCCGATGCCAGTATAATATACCCATTTACCTAGAATGTCAATAGGTTTTAGGCTTTTTATTTGACTTTTTCTGCAAAATAATTGCGCCGCGTTTGTGTAGAGTGCACAAACGCGGCGCAATGTGTTTTATGATGTAGGGCGCACAAAAAAAGGGGCGCTGCCCTTGCGGACAGCGCCCTTTGTATTGCTTTTCAGAGCAAGAAATTACTTCTCGATCTTGGAAACAACGCCGGAACCAACGGTGTGGCCGCCCTCGCGGATAGCGAAACGCAGGCCCTCTTCCATGGCAACGGGGGTGATCAGCTCAACATGCATATCGACGTTGTCGCCGGGCATGCACATCTCGGTGCCCTCGGGCAGGGTGATGATGCCGGTAACGTCGGTGGTGCGGAAGTAGAACTGAGGACGATAGTTGTTGAAGAACGGGGTATGACGGCCGCCCTCTTCCTTCTTCAGGACGTAAACGTGGCCGTCGAAGGTGGTGTGGGGATGAACAGAGCCGGGCTGGCACAGGCACTGGCCACGCTCGATCTGGTCACGGTCAACGCCACGCAGCAGGGCGCCGATGTTATCGCCAGCCTGAGCGAACTCCAGGCTCTTGCGGAACATCTCGAGGCCGGTGATGGTGGTGGTCATCTTCTCTTCCTTGAGACCGACGATCTCCATCTGGTCGCCGACGTGGGCAGTACCACGCTCGACACGACCGGTGGCGACGGTGCCACGGCCAGAAATGGTCATGACGTCCTCAACGGGCATCAGGAAGGGCTTGTCAGCAGCACGATCAGGAGTGGGGATGTAGCTGTCAACAGCGTCCATCAGCTCCCAAATGCACTTGTACTCGGGGGCGTTGGGATCGGTGCTGGTGGACTCCAGAGCCTTCAGAGCAGAACCACGGATGATGGGGGTGTTGTCGCCATCGAAGTCGTACTCGTTCAGCAGCTCACGGATCTCCATCTCGACCAGATCCAGCAGCTCCTCGTCGTCGACCATGTCGCACTTGTTCATGAAGACAACGATCTTGGGCACGCCGACCTGACGGGCAAGCAGGATGTGCTCACGGGTCTGGGGCATGGGACCATCGGTAGCAGCGACGACCAGGATAGCGCCGTCCATCTGAGCTGCACCGGTGATCATGTTCTTGATGTAGTCAGCATGGCCCGGGCAGTCAACGTGGG